>OGZM01001246.1_pt1 | contig 22389 bp, 21 predicted proteins | sample 1576821 | NCBI WGS metagenome assembly OGZM01 (sample SAMEA3541491, study PRJEB24748) | human gut metagenome | biome: human gut; feature: human-associated habitat; material: faeces | place: China | collected 2012
TGCGTTCTCCGTAGTATGCTAGAAAATCTTCCCCATCCGTATTATTCAATAAATCATAAAATTTTCTCCGGCTCAGAACAAAATATTCAATTGCCTCAGAAGGATTCAAAATATCCTTTTCTGCTAAACTTGGTCTTGCCATAAAAGTACTTCCTTTCTGCCAAAAGTGGCTGTTTTCAAGGGTTTTCGGGATCATCCTATGTTCGCTCTTATGCCCTGTAATAGCAACTACTTTCGGCAGATAAAAGGAACTATATTTCTGAAGAAGCACTGATAAATTTTTCAAACTGCGGGCGGATAATCAGATACCTGTTTCCGCTGAATACCGCAAATCTTCCTCTGTTATCTTCTGCCAGTCTACGCATTTTCTTTGTCCCGATATTAAAATACGATGCTGCTTCTTTGATTGTCAGTGTGTACTTTTCACTCACAGGGACAAGTGTATTTTCCGTAGTATCATGTTTTTCTATTGCCATGTGCAATCCTCCTTCCATACGGGCTGCAGTATTTCCACAGCCCCAACTGCTTAGTCTGCTGCCATCTGAAGTACCTTGACTGCATCCTTACGGATCAGTTTTCCGTCCAGATACTCACATCCCAGATACCCTACCTGTCCACGCATGGCAAACTTTTCTTTCAGTGTGCGGATAGTCAGTGGGAAACGCTGAACGAGCCAGTAATTGCTGAAATCTCCAAATGCGATTACTTTCTGCCCCTTTCCGATAGCCGGCATGGAATCAACAATCTGCACAGGTTTTGAGAAAATCGTTTCATCACTTTCCTTCCACAGATAGTTTCCGGCTGAATCTTTGAGGGTACGGAGTGCCAGAGCCGTTTCGTCATTCATAAGCCATGTACCATGTTTACGGTATTTCTTATCCACGGACAGATACAGTTTGATGATTTCATCATAGCTGATAACAGAATCACTCTCTGCCGTCACGCCCGTTTCTGCTCCGTCAGTGGCGTGCAGAATACCTGTCGGCTGATTTTCCCCTGTTCCGTTGATAAACGCCTGTTCCTCGCTTGTGCCAAAACAACGTGCCATTTTCCCGATTACATAATCCTCTATGGCAAAGGACTGGTCAGAAGCGAACTCCAATCCAAGTCTGACAAGCTCGGACAATCGGTATGCCTGTACTTCAAATCTCTGAAAATCGTCCTCGTTATCCATGCCCTCCAGATTGACCATATCGCCCCATTCAGCCTGACCTTCACAGTCAAATGTCCAAAGACGGCTGTCACTTCTGGTCGCATTCACAATGGTTGCCAGCTGACGGACTGCACTTTCTTTCTGCAGTACTGCCGTATATTTTTTATTTGATTCTCCGGGCAGATGGTACGCATTTGTCTTGCTTTCACGGTTGTTATAAAGGTTGTCCGTAACTGCCTGTTTTCCTCTCATTTCGTTCCAAAAATCGTTATAATAAGCTGTACTGTTAATCATAATAAACCTCCTGAAAAATTATTTTTGTGTCATATAACCACTCTGTCTGCAATAATCCACTGCTTCAGAATAGGACAGATAAAACATCTCCAATGACCCGTCAACCACACGGTAATAAGGCGGGTCACAGGATTCGCTTGCCATGATAATGACCGGGCATCTGTCCCTTAAATTGATGACATTCACACATCTGTACTTGTCTGTTGAAAAATCCGATGGCTCAAACCGCATCGGTGGTGCTGCTTTCTGTTTTCCCATGTGTACCTCCTTTTTTCTTAACAGAAGAAATCTCTGCACAAGAGCCGATATCCAGTTAAAAGTGTAGTCTTTTCTCCGCCATCCCTTGGGCGCCTGCGGACTATCGTACCGATTGTGCGGAGTGCCTGATTAAAATTCCGGCTGTTCTCCGCAAAATATCCATTGTCATTGCACCAGTTTCGGTATGCCTGATACACTGCCGATGTCCGGCATTCCGCATCCTTCTCCTGTTCCAGAAATTCTTCCACAAAAAGTTCCATCTTATCGCTGTCATGCTGATAGGACATGGTGGCATCTTTTACTGCTTTTGGCTGAGCGAAACCTTCTTCTTTCAAGATGATGTAGCCTTCAATCAGCCAGTTTAAGATGGCACTTGCTGCCTCCGGCCTGGAAAAATCTGCTTTCAGATTCTGTTCCTGCTCCCATTCCTCAAAATGTCTGTCAAAGGGAATGATTACGATACGTCCGCTCGAAAACAGTGTCATATCCGTAATAGCCGGAAGATAATTTGTATTTACATACAACTTGAACTGTGGTTTAAAATCAAAACTGTTTTCATGCAGGAATCTGGCATTCAATGTATCATTTCCCGTCATGCTTTTGATCTGTGCTTCATTCAGCACCAATCCCCGCCTTGGCTCTGAGATATTGGCGAACCGCACTCCGGCAAGACGTGCAATATCCTCTGTCGGGTTCTGGCTGTTGGCAGACGGTTTTGCAGCAATCGTTTCTGGTCGGACAGTCAAACCGTAATCTCCCATCACATGAAGTGTGCTTTCCATCAGAGTCCCTTTCCCATTTCTGGTGGTTGCACCGTAGTAGAAAAACATACATTCATAGCGGGTATCACCTGTCAGACCATAACCAAGGCTTTTCTGCATGAACCTTGCTTTCTCCGTATCCCCACTCATCACCTCTGAAACAAATCTGGTAAAACGTGGATTCTTTGCATTCGGATCATAGGCCGCCCCTGCAATCTTGGTCAGCTTGTCCTGTGGTGTATGCGGATGGAACTCTCCCGTCTGCAGATCCAGTGTTCCGTTCTGACAGTTCAGGTAATAAACATTGCGGTCAAACTCAGACATTGCAATCGGATACACGCTCTGGGCATCACTGATATACGTGTTACGGTAATTCCGGCTCTGCCATTTCGCAGAATATTCCAGATAGTCCTTTCTTATACGTTCATCAGTAATTGTCAGGGCATATCTGACCAGACTGTCCGCAAGGGATTTTGCAAGCTCCATTGTTTTCAATCCGCCAATGTCCGGAATCCACCGGGTTCCGTCATACACATACCACTTTTTCCTTTCCGGCACATACCTTGCGATATCTTTATACATATCCGCAAACAATCTGCCTGAGTCGTTGTCATTCCACGGGTATCTGCTGTTATCCGACACGTTCAGTTCTATCAGCTTCTGCAGCATATCATCGAAATCGCTCTCCGCTGATGTCCTTGCATAAGGCCTGTAGAAATCCAGTGCCTGTGCCACTGCCTTTTCCAGCGTCAATGCACCGTAGGTTGATCCACTCTGCACACGGTCCCACTTGCTCCGCATCAATCCCGATCTTCGGAACAGCCTGTCCATCTGCTCTGTGTCACCGCCACACCAGAATGCAAGGATACTTGCAAGCGACATATCCGCATCGCTGTGGGATTTTCCTTCCGGAATTTCTCCATTCCACAAGGCTTTGAACTTTTCGCCCTGTCTGGAATCCGATGCTAGGCGGACCACGGAATCATCGGACAGATAACTGCCGGGAATATCCTGTACATCGTTCTTTTTCTTAGAAATCGGACGGAGCATATAAGTTTCCAGTATTTCCCCAATTTCAGTGTTTCGCTCCTCAACACCACGGTTACGGATCACATTTCCTGTCAGAGTACAGAATTTCTTTGTCACACCTGCTGCATAGATTTCCAGACCAAGTTTCTGATTATTGATGTAATATCTGCCCGTATCATAAGACAGGGAAGATGCCTTACATACTATGCGGACTCCCGTGCCGGAGGGGCTGAATTCTGTATAGGAGTCCATTCTCTCCACTATGTCTTCTGCCATCTGCGTCAGCTTTCCACCAAACACGCAATGGTCGATATCTACCATGCAGAAATCATCAAATGCACCCATACCGATTCCGTCATAACCATCCATTGTATTGACTGCCAATCGAAAATCCGAAAAGGTATTTTTATCGGCACTGCTCGCTTTTCTGCCATTTGTCTGATACGGCACTTTTGTCATGCGTCCGTTTCTTTCTTCATATTTCCACAGACAGAACCGTCCGTCTTTTTTCAACTGTTCCGGGAGTTTCTCATACATTCTGTGCTCCTCCTTCCCCGCTTATTTTCTGACGTATCATTTCTCCGTGGCTCTTGCCGATAACCACACCTTAAATTCGTAAACAGGAACCAATACCCGCTTGCCTACACGGACGATTGGAAAATCCGCTTCTCTGGTCAGTGCATACGCTTTGCTCAGGCTGATTCCCATCTGCATTGCCATTTCCTGTACGCTCATCGTGACTTTATCCATAGCCATCCTCCTCTCTGCATTCCAAACATGAATTGCTCTTGTTTTCTATCACAGTATACTTTATAATGTTACCAAAGGCTATTTTCTATTGGTAAGAACTCGTACCGAAAGCAAGTTCTATCGGTAAGAATGGAGGTAGAATATGAACGAAGATTTCAGTTTAGGGAAAATGAGTGCGGATGCACGGCTGACCGCAACTTTCAAATACTATGAAAAAACAGAACAGAATGGAGAAATCATAATCACTGCCTGTCTGGGCGAGGGCGATGTCCCAAGACTCAACCGTGGATACGGCTTGGACGGAAATGAGCTCTGGCTTTCGCTGAATAACCTGTACCAGAGTATCCGTGGAAAAAATGACAACACTGCTGCCGATGATATCATTTCTTGGTGTCAGCAGTACGCACACCCCTACTATGCCTCTGAGGACATTGAAGAATATCGTTGGGATATTGAAAAGGATACGGAATACTGGGATTTTTCCACTAACATTCTTGGTAATTTCACTTTTGATGTTCACACCATGCGGAAAGATCTCGAAAGCCTGTACCGGGATACCCTTGTCATCCTGATGTTCAAAAAATGTCTGGAACGGCTTGACGTTTCCACGGATCTTGCGCAGATCACATGGACGAATGAATTTGCAGATTTTAATTCGTTTCCTATGCAGAAACATCTCGGTAAAATATCAGCTTACCTAAATAAAATGAGTGGCGTAACCATGAAGTTGGGACTGGATGAAAATGGAGAATTGAAGGTCATGCCGGATTTCCATTCTGTTTTTGATGCTGCCCGATTCGCTCTGTCGCAATATGTATCTATCCCTACGGATTACCCCATTGCTTATGCCGACCGTGTGGGCGTTGCCACCTGTGAGTGTTGCGGCCGTCTGTTCATCAAAAACGGGAACCGCCAGAAATACTGTGACAATCCAGAATGTAAAAAAGAACGAAACCGTAGAAAATCCCGCACTGCTTATCGCAGAAAGATACAGGAAGAAAATGATAACCGCTGGGCGTGACCACGGCTATTTTCACACTGGGGCAAGATGTGGCAAGTAATATAGGTTATTTTCTATATAGGCTCTATAAGAATAACCTAAATCATCTGCCACAAGTTGCCCCAACTGTTTTTCCATAGAAAAAGGGCATCGGTCTGCACCGACACCCCATGTCATTTTATCCTTATTCTCCGCAGCGGAATGCTGAATTTCCCGTAAGATTTCTAAGCAGAATCTTTCTCGCTGTCTTATACTCTTTTCCGATAAAGCCAAGTTTGAGCAGAAAACAGCGGAAAGCATATTTGTCATTGTCCGTTTCGGTCGGCTTTGATGATACTCTTTTTGCATCTCTTGCCATATCACACAGCCTTGAGATAAATTGCGTGTAGGCTGCAATATCATCTCCATCCACTGTGTATGGAAACCATGTGAAATTTATTTTTTCATCTGTAATTTCAATCTCTGTGCTGTCCATCCGAAATGCACGTTGAAAAAGTGTCTGCTTGTTTGCTGTGATTTTCTGCAAATTTTCCAATGCCGTATCCGTAAGGCTTTCTCTCGGAATCGCTATTGTCAGTTTGTCCTGCTGCACTGGCACTTCTTCCGTTATTTCCGCATCGTCCTGAAACCCACGCTCTCGTAACTGCAGAATCAGGTCTTTCGTTATTTCTTCTGCTCCCTCCGGGATATGCAGTACACCCTCTTTATCCAGTCGGTATCCTGCAATATCATATGCGCAGCTTGGTACCCGTTCATAATGCGGTGCTGTTCCAAGTATGTTTCCAATCTCCTGTGCCAGTTTTGGTCTCTGCTTTGATTTCAATGTAAATCTAATTTCATTCTTCATAATATGTACCCGCCTTTCTTTATTCGGTAGTACATATATCACTCTGATGGCACAGAATTGCAAGACAATTCGGATTATATTTCTGCCAAAATGTACGCAGAAAAACTGTGATTTTTATACTGTTTTTTACACGTTTTTTCTGCGTATTTCGTTACTATCCGGCAAAACAAAATCAGCTAAAGTGATGACATTCAGCGGATATTTTCACATCAACCGACCTTGACGGGTATCCCCCCTGTTTAATTCTGCGAAAATTCGCACGAAGGGGGCCATCGGTCTTCAGGAAGAAGGATTGTAGAGATTTGGATACCCCCTCCCATATCTTCATTTACCACAACTCTTGCCATACTGAAACTATCTTACGTTATTTATAATCACAGAGTTCTTGTCGAAAGTATTAAAACAAATGCTCGCGGACTTAATTATTTACAGTAACATACACTTTGCGGATCTTGCGTTTCCAATTCATCTCATATATAATTATTTCATATCAAATGGTATATTTTGTCAAAAGATATTGGAAAGCAGGTTTTAAAATGAATGAGCAAAACTATATAAAAGAACGAATTGCAACACTTAAATCAGAAATTTCAGCATACAGGGCAATGCAAGATTACCATATATTTACCATAGTTTGCCTTAAGTACTTTTTCTTCAGTGACGGAGTTACTCTTGATCCTGACCTCGCTGTTGATTTTCTTACAGATGGAGCAAATGATGGTGGCATAGACGCAATCTTTAATGACCCCAACAGCGAAGGCAATGACATGATTATTGTCCAAAGTAAATATTATGAATCAGCCCCTCTTACTGGACAAGATATTGTCGGAGAGCTTTATAAAATAACCGAAACAATTAAGTTAATCGATAATTTCAAAGTATCTAATTTAAATGCCAAGGTTGTATCTGCCTATCGTAATGCCAAAAGTCAAATGGAGGATTCAGGTGTTATTCGAATAGTTTTTTTTACATCCTACGCTCCCAAAAACAAACGTGAACGGACAAAACTTGAAAAAAGCAACACTGAAATCTTCAAAACATACGAGTTAGAGATGAATTTCCGTTCTGATATTGAAGCACAAATTGAAACTGTGGATAACGGAAAGCTATGCGTGGATTATGATAAACTTGAACTGGATAGCAAAGACAATTATCTTCGCTATGAGGATTCTGTTATAGTGAATATTTCTGCACAATCCTTGCAAAGTCTCCAAAATCGCAGACGAAATGGTTTGCTCGGAATGAATCTTCGCTATTATGTACGGCAAAAAATGGTTGATGATGGAATTCAGCAAACTATTGCTCATGAACCAGAAAATTTCTGGTATAAAAATAACGGAATAATAATTGTATGCGAAGATTTCCAAATGGACGGAAAAGTATTGAAATTATATAACTTTTCTATTGTCAATGGCGGTCAAACTACAAATAGAATTGGCAGACTTGATATTGAGAACGATTTCTTTCTTCAATGCAAAGTTGTAAAAACCAAAGGTACAAATGCAAACGAACGTGATCGATTCACTCATAATATTGCAGAAGCATCAAACTCGCAAAAACCAATTAAAAAGGCTGACTTAAAATCCAATACTCCGGAGCAGCTCCGTCTTCGTGAACGCTTGCATAAATATCACGTCTATTATATTACAAAAAAAGGGGATCGTGCACCAAGGCAGTATGCCGAGCCCTATCAATCTGCCACATTAGAACAGGTTGGAAAGCTAGGACTTGCTGCGATATTACAAATGCCTGGTTCATCACGTAGCAATTCTCAACGAATGTATCAAGATGAATATTACTATTCTATTTTTGGGCAAGATGCAAAAGCTGGAGTTATAGCTGACACTCTTAAAATTTCATATTATTATGATATGTTCATTAAAACTAGCATTAAAAATAGAGGATATGATGAAAAAACGGTTCTTCCTATGATGAAAAACGGCAAGACGTTTCAAATTGCGTGTATAGTATTTCTTTGCAAAATTTGCTATAATGTATTTACATATGACACTGTTGCTGGACTATTAAACAATACCGACGAAGTAAAACAGGTCTTAAGACAAATGGGTAATATAGAACAATTGATTTCAATAAATATTTCTGATGAACAAGAAACGTTCTTTAACATGTTTGACGTTATCGGTGATGAAGTACTCGGATACTGTTTTTCAAATGCATTAGATGAAGCAGAAAATTCACAGGATACTTTGATGCCCTCAAACTATTTAAAACTTGATACAAATTACTATAAAGATATTATTAAACGTCTTTGGAGAATTTATAATAAAAATTCCGAACTAAATAGTGGTATTCACACTATTTGCGGAATGGAATAATTTCCCCACAATTATTCAACATAAAGATAAGGAGAATAAATGTTACAAATTGAAGATATTATCGAGATTCGGAAAGCAGAAATATATGATCGTGGATATGAGATTGTATTTCCTAACAACAAAATAATTTGGCTCACCAAAAGAAGAACTATTGCAGGACTTTTGCTTTTAATAAAGTATGAAATATGCTCTGAAGAAGATTTAGTTGGAGCAAATGGACGATTAAGAGAAATCAAAAATATTCTCAAGGGAAAAATTAATGACTCTTGGATTCAGGATCGCTATGGAGATGCCAACAAGCCTTTTAGTGAATTATGGACAGAAGAAGGATTTTCCTCAATTCACGCTGAAGGACTTCAAGGCAATAGAAAATATGTTTTATATAAAAAAGATCATGATACTCTCTTTAACCCCAATGCAAAAGCTGTTCGGACTCAGATTAGCAATACTGATAGAATAATTGTGTTGAATAGGCAGAATGGTAGATGTAATTTTTGTGGTTCAATTTTGAAATCATCAAAAAATATGTCTGCACACACCTTTGCCAAAGATAGAGTTTCAATGGAATTTGATCATAGGATTCCTGTAGATCGTGGTGGAAAAAGCTGTATTGATAATTACCAAGCACTTTGCCATTATTGCAATAAATGTAAACGACAAATGTGCTTTATATGTAAAGAAGGTCAGTGCACATCGTCATGTGCACTTGTATCTCCTGAAACGTCTAAAATTATATTGGCTACTGGGGAAGATATTTCTGACCGTTTAAAATAATCTAATCAAATGGAAATTGCAGTTTTTATATCGTTACATATTGAAGCAATAACTGGTGGGCAAACAGCATTTGCCAATTGCTTTATTGCATCGGTTCTTGATACACTTCTTAAATTATACCATTCTGGGAATCCCATGATTCTTCTCATTTCGGTAAGATTTAAATGGCGTCGTTCTCTTGAAAGTACCGGAATCATTGCACCACCACCAGAATTGCTTACTGCAAATGTTGGAAATGAATCATCCAAAGAGTATGCTCTGATTCCGCTTGATCTAATTTGAAAAACGCAATCTTCTAAATCACAATTTTCTGATATTCTCTCTAAAGTTTTTCTTGTCTTTGGCAAAACAAATGACATCTCGTCTGCCGTTTTCTTATTCGTATATAAGTCTATATATTCCTCCCACCGTTCACTTATTGGAATTGAATAGTCTCCACTATTGATATATGGACGCAAAGGGGTTTTTGATGTAAGTTGCTTAGTAAATAATATATCTTTTTCTCCTATTGTATCCTTTCGTAATGCTACTATATAAATTCTAGGTCTGCTTTGCGGGACTCCAAAATATGTACTATCCAGTATCGTCTTCGAGATATGATATCCAGCTTTTTCCAATGAAGATGAAATTACACTGAATGTCTTCCCTTTATCATGTCGAAGCAAATTAGGAACATTCTCCAAAAAGACAATTGAAGGTTTCTTTACTTTGATGATTTCCATCAACTTGAAAAAAACCGTTCCTCTGGGATCATCAAATCCTTTCTCTTTCCCTGCTTGTGAAAATGGTTGGCAAGGAAATCCTGAACATAACATATCAAAATCCGGCAAACTACCAATATTAATATCAAACAAATCCTTTGAATTAAACCTGGTTTTAAAATTTTCTAAATAAGTTAGTTCGCAACTATCATTGATTTCATTTGCATAAACAGGAATGGCATCCAGATCAGACTGTTCAATACCTAATCGAAACCCTCCAACCCCAGCGCAAAATTCCGCATAGCGAATCATCAAATCACCTCCTATTTAACATTAGCAATTATAGCATACCGATTTCTTTTTTTCTATAGCCAACCATTTCCAAGTCTGCCTTTTTCTTTATTTCTTAATCATTTACAATCCGCTAACCACACCATCGACTCTCTATTGATATTCTTTATTCATATCAGAATATTGTCTTTACTGATTATAAATATACACATCTTATAAAGCACTTGTACATATTATATTTTTTATGTAGTCACCTTTTTGTTTTATATATGTTCGCTCTTTAAAAAAAATATAGCAAGTTCATTTTTCGACATATATTAGACAAAAATCTACTAACATGCAGATTTTTTTGTAGTCTTATTTTTTACATACCTAATTGACTTACACCAAATGCACTTATCCCAAATCCACAATCCTAGTCATCCACCTACCAACCACTGTGGTTTAATCATTCATATTCCATCCCTAAGTAGTCCATTACTACTAAGGAATTATCCCAACACCTTTGCCTTTATCCCACTTCCAGCCATGAGCCTTAGTAGTCTAAACCGTAGTAATTCCAAGACTTTCCGCCATATTCTGCCCTGTGTTGCCCCAGTCTGCGAGGGTATGCATTATCATAAAACTGGAGTGCCGTGGCAGATAAATAATATTTTAATCATGCCTTAAAAACTCCTTGAAAATGCTGATTTTCCTTGATTTCACGCCACTTTATACGATTTGCTGTGATAGAGTATTTTCTTTGTTTTCGTCGCATATCGTGGCATAAATTCGTATATTTTGTCATCCAAATTTAGTAAAAATCTTAGTAAAACAACTCGATTTTCTCATTTTACTAAAGACTTTTTCCACTTAGGTTTTCTTTTAGTTGTATCATTATTTTAAAATTTTAAGCCATTTTAGCATATTTGCCAAGTTCTTCCTTGGCATCCTCTGCTCCCAGATGCGTATATGTATTCAATGTAACTCCTATATCAGAATGCCCCATTAAATATTGAAGTGTCTTGGGATTCATTCCGCTTTTTGCCATGTTGCTGCAATAGGTATGTCTGCAAACATGAGGTGTGATCTTTGGTAATTGTTCCTTATAGATTCGATTATGTTTTGCCAATGCCCACTCAAAATGTTTTTCCCAATGTAAGGCAACTTCCGGCATATCTTTCTTATCCAAAAACAAAAATCCCTTATATTCATCAATCACAGGTTCCTTCTTGGGTTTTTTCCGATTTTCAACAATACGCTTAAAACATTCATACACTTCTTCGGTCATAGGAATGATTCTGGTTCCACTTGATGTTTTTGTATCCTCAATAATATACTTCATTCCTCTGGTTCTTTGAAGCTGATGATTTACGCTTATTTGTTTTTCTTCAAAATCAATATCGGAAAGTGTCAATCCGCAGAACTCTGAAATACGAAGTCCGGTTTTAAAGAGGATAAACATACCATCATAGTATCGTTTATAATGCTCATCATTCTTAATAAATTCCAAGAACTTTCTTTCTTGTTTTCTGGTTATGGCTTCTCTTGTTACACTATCGTTTACAACTACTGTACATAGTTGAAACTCGAACGGATTTTTACGAATCAAATCATCATCTACAGCCATTTGAAAAGCAGGTCTTACCACTCCCCGTACTGAATGAATGGTGCTATATCCCCTACCATCTGCCTGAAGCTTAATCAACCATGCTTTTGCATCTGATAGTTTTACCTTATCAATCCTTTTGGCACCAAATTCCTCTTTCTTAATAATGTTGATAACAAAATTATAATTCGCAGCTGTATTATGGCGAACCCCAGTCTTCTGAGCAATATACTTTTTTACCAACTCAAGAACTGTCAAATTATCACCATATGGAGTAATACCATCATTGATATCCCTTAATATGGCTTTTTCCTTTTCTCTCAGTGACTGGCAAGGTCTTCTTCCTACCGGAAGAGGATCTGTCGATTCCAACTTCCAACTGTAAAGAAATTTCTGTTTTCCAAAGCAGTCTGTATAAACAAATGCATATCTTCCATCCGCTCGCTGGCTTTCTCCGTTTCGTAAAATACGTCCTTTTTTATCACGTCTTTTCTGATTGCGATTTCTTTCACTCAAACGTCTTTGCTCCTTTCTACGAAGAAGCCCTAGCACGACAACCATATTATATCATACCAGGGTGGCATTTACCACTTTAAAGTGATAAAGTTTTGTATTTTTCATTTCTACAAGGAAGTGGTTTGATTAAGAAATTCTTCAAATTTATGCCGATTAATCAACGATTTATTCCCAACCTGCACCGTAAAACAATAATCAGTATCAGTATTTTCAGAAATCAGCATCCTTATCTTCTTTTCACCAATTCCAAAATATTGAACTGCTTCGTCAACCGTCAGCATATACTTCTCCCAGATTGGAACCATCTTGCCCTCTACTCTTTCTTCTATATTATTTATTATGAACACCTCCAAATTTTTAAAATAGGCAGCACTTTATCTGCCAATGACAACCCCCACCCCATTGCAGGCTCTCATAGGCAGATAAAAAAGCAATACAGGTGGCAGATCATTACTCTGCCCACATCGGTCTTGCACCGTCATTCAAATTGACCGGACTGCAAATTTCTTTACAATCCGGAAGTATCATTATTACAGATATGCTTCATCGCCCTGTGTTACTGCCACACATTTTGTCAGATTTTTCTCGCTCCATACCTTTGCTTCAATGTAGTGTTTCAACATTCCCTCACGTTCACTCAAAAAGAGCAGGTATCTCTTGGCGAACCTGCCTAGTGGCTCCGCATATCCTCACGTCCTGTATGCAATCAATATTCAGTTGTCAAGGTACAGGGTGCATACGCACCGATCAGTGAATGGAAAGGGACACCGCTGACCGCCTGCTATGCAACTTCAAAAGCCAATATTTTCGTAATCAACTTTGTTTCTAATCTGCGACGTAAAGTTTCATCAACACAGTAATGCGGATTCCCGCACTCATCATAGAGCTTTCTTGTAGACAGAGCTGCAATATACCCCTCGTAATGTTTCAAAACCTCATTGATTGCTTCCACATCGCCAGAAGCTGCTGCCGCAATGATATGGTAAGGCAGCAACTTTGAACATTTACTTGATTTCTCCATTCCTAATTCCCTCCATAATCTTTTTTAATGCCTGGAGTGAGCTTACCCGGTGATGATGAATGGTACTTCTGACAAGATTCATGTGCTTTGCGATTTCCGTATCTGTCATATCCAGAAAAAAAGACAGCAAAATAACATTCCGCTTCTTTTCCGGCAGATACTTCAATGCTTCACTGATCAGCTCGTCCTTTACCTCAATATCATAATCAAGGACACGAAATACCTCTGATTCTGCTATGTAATCATCCTCAGTATTCAACCGACTCAACTCCTCCTGCGTTAGTTCCGAGAAAGAAACTTCATGCTTTTGCCGATAGCTTCTTGCCCGTTCATAGTCAATCATTTCATTCTTTAACAGGGTTTTACAAAAGCTGTCAAACTGTTTCCTTATTCTTAACTGCTTTTCGGAAGAAGATTGCTCCATAAGAGTTCACCTCCTTCCGCACCCATTTGGAACAGAGTGAAATATCTCCCCTTCACTCCGTAGCACGAATGGAAATATGAACATCGTCGAAAAATCGACAACTTTTTGAAAAAAATTTTATGTATATAAAAAACGCCCTTGCAGGTACATACCCACAGGACGTTTCCTATATCTGATATTAAATTTTTACCACACAATACAAGTGCGCATAGTGCACTTTCCATGATATACTTTGCCGCATCTGCGAAGATGCGACCTATAAAATTACCTTTCCACGCAAAATGCCGGACAGGTTCCTAATAACATAAAAATATCCTCTAAACTGTTCAGAACACATAACTCTCCCAAACATATTCAAAGGACAAAACAACGTGAAAAAACCTTTGAATACTGCGTTTTTTTATATGCAATATCCAAAGTTCCTATATTTATTTAGTGCATTATATCCCTCTATTAAAGTGTATTGTTAGTGCATTTCCAAACCAAAACGTGCACTATACACTATACATGGAGGTGCATATATGGCTAGATCTAAGAAAATTGATAAAGACATGGGTTTTCGTCTTAAAAAGGCTAGACTGGATCAAAAGTTGACATACGATGAGTTATCAGAAATGTCCGGTGTTTCCTCAAGGTATATCAAGGAAATTGAAAATCATGGCAATATTCCGAGCCTTGAGAAATTGGGGCAACTGATTCGTGCATTACATATCTCCGCTGATCCTTTCTTTTATCCGGCAGCTCCAACCGACAATTTGGATTATCAAAGGCTGCTGGTCTATCTCTCACAATGTACGGAAGAACAGATAACAACGATTCTTGCCATTGTGGAAGCCTATCTTCGGACATATAACAAACCCACAAATTAGAATAGCAGAAAGATTTTGATATTAACTTGATTGTTTCTGAATTATTCTGGAGAAAAACAGGGTGGAAGTTCCATGATTGGACGCTCCACCCTGCTTACTTATTTCATTATTGTATTCAGTAACTCTTTCACCTTAACACTCTCTTTAACAATCCCCAATCCGGCAAGTATCTGTACTGCATCTACGATACCCTGATAATAGGCTCTCTGTTGCTCCTGAAAGTGCGCATGATCTACAATATCCATATAGTTTTCTAAAAAATTTCTCTGCTCTGCCGAAAGCTCAGATAAGAGTTTTTCATATTCCCGGTTTGCTTTTTTCAGCTCCTTATCTGCTTTCTTTGTTTCCTCTGTCTGTATGGAATACTCCCGTTCGTCTGCTTCACTGCGAAGCTCCTCAAAAACATCAGATAGCTTTTCAAATACTTCATTCATTTTTGTATCCACCTTTCTCTAAATAAGTATTGCATTTTACAGGCAGTATTATCAATCCTTAAATTTCTTACAACAATATTTTTTCCGCACTTCATCTTTAGAAGTATATTATCAAGATTATTCCGTAAAATCAATCATGTGGCACTTCATCTTTAGAAAGTTGGTGATAATATGAAAATTTACTGGAATAAAGAAAGCAATTCCAAAAATCTGATAGGTCAGAGAGTAAAGGAATTGCGAACCGAAAGGCAGCTATCGCAAAAAGCACTGGCAGAACAGCTCCAGCTTGCCGGATATGAATTTAGCGATTTGACCGTATTACGAATAGAACAAGGGACACGCTTTGTACCGGATTATGAAGTGGTTGCCCTTGCTGAATTTTTCCATGTATCTTGTGAATATCTCTTAGGTGTTAAAACCGAAAAATAAGCAGTGATCTGTATTTCTTCATTACAGACCGCTGCTTAAATTTTTGTTGAAACGATAGCCTACACCCCATATTGTCTGTATGTAAATCGGCTTGCTTGGATTATCTTCTATCTTTTCCCGTAAATTACGGATATGACTCATGACAATATTATAATCACCAAAATAAGGTTCTTTCCAGACTCTATCATATATCTGCTCTTTGCTGAACACTTTGCCAATATTCTGTGCCAACAAAAGCAGTATTTCAAACTCTGTATAAGTCAGTTCAATCTCGTTATTTTCACGAACCACAATCCGTTTCTGTTCATCAATGTAAAGTCCCTCAAAATGAAGCTACCCGTTTTGGACATCTCCCAGATGCAAAATCTCTGTTTCTCCATTCATACAGGATAAAATGCGATTAATAATATATTCCTCATTATCCCTAAATGATAAAATCAGCACCTTCCCAAACGAACCACCTCCCATCATACTTGGAATTGTTGCAAATTGCTTTCAAAATAATCATCTCTAAGGTTCTTGTTTTTCATGCTGCACCTCCGTTTTGCATTTTTCTCTAAAAACTAATTGTCCTATGCCGGCTATAATCAGCAATATTGCAATCGCATTAGCAAAAGTAAACGATCCCCCTTAGATAATATCTGCGCATTCGCTTCATAGGCGTGTGAAAATACCTCTGCTCTACGACGGCTTTTTTTCTTTTGCCGTCGTGCGGCAGATTAAAATATTGAATTACAATTCATTGATGGTTGCAGTAATCGGCATGTTACAGATGCGTTTTGCCGGAGCGAAAGGTGCAAGAAGAGAAGTGAACACAAGCAACACCAGTATTTCTCCAATAGATGTTAAAGGGATTTGCCATGCCGTTCCCCAATAATTTGTAATCATCTGCGAATAGAGAAAATGATGCAGCGGTAACCCCAGACCACAACCTGCGAGGAGTCCAAGCGTAGTGTACGTGGCGGTTTCCATGAGAATCATCTTCTTGATTTGTAAACTATCCATCCCCACTGCACGCATTGCTCCGTATTGATTTGTTCTTGCAGACACGCTCATAGAAATACTGTTTACCGTATGAATAATAGTAATCAATGTGATCACGGCGAGGAATCCATAAACAAACAGGCAGAACATAAAATAGGTATTTTGTGTGTCTTTGTTTTGCGCCAGTCGATCATAAAAGCGATAATGTCCATTTGCCAATACGTGAAGCTCATTTACATTCTGCTCTGTTGCTTTTTGGGACAGCTGTACGTCAAGAACAGCATAGGCATCTTTGCCTGTAATTTCCTTGAACGTTTTCTCTGAGCAAATCACAGTTGGCTGATCCGATGTATCAAAGGGACTATCTTTCAAGACTCCAGCCACGGTAAGCTCTGTCTGCTCCAGCTTAATCGTATCTCCAACCTTCAAAGAATTGCTTTTATCAAAAACCGTCAGTACACCGTTGCCTTCAGAGACAGCCGATATATCACCTGCAATCAAATCTTCAGCTGCCCACTGAAACTGCTGATTCTCATAAGAAATCAAATCAATTTGCCCCAATTTCCCTTCATATTCTGCAGGAAGGCTTTGATACATCCGCCCAAATACCCGCTTTACATACGGCCGGCTTTCCACCTCTTTGGCAAAACTTTGTTTAATGTCGCACAGATTATCAGGACTACTATAAAAGACATCTGGTGCCCATGGCTTTAAGGGATTGAGTGCCATATTCACCCATTGTATAAGAACGGAAAAGCTCAAAATCATAATGATGCTGAGTGCAAAGGAGCCAGTCATGAGAAGTAGATTTTTTGGAGAGGATACGGCATGATGAATCCCCAAGGCCATCTCAATTTTCAAAAAGTTCTGCTTGATTGGCCGGGATGTGTTCCAATTTTCGGAAAGATTTCCGGTAACAGCCGCAACCGGAGAAACACCTGCCGCCCGCCTTGCGGGAGAGATGGAAGATAACAGCACGGTCAAAACACCAACAACAATTCCGCTGATGATACCGACACTACTAATCCCAAATAGCGGAATCTGTACAAATTCAGCGCCCGCACCAAACCGGAGCAGTGCACAAAGCATCCACGTGCCCACAATCCCAACTATCACGCCAATCGGAACCGCTGTTTTGCACCAATAGAGTGCTTCCAACTTGACTATGTGCATAACTTGTGCCCGGCTTGCTCCAATACAACGAAGCATTCCAAAAAATTGTGTTCTCTCTGCGGTTCTGCTGTTCAGGCTTCCCGCAATCATAAAGACTCCCGCAGCCAAAACCAGAACAAACAAGATTGCAGCTACAAGGTACATTCCCATGACATAAGAATCACTGCTGAAGCCCGTCAATCCCAGCAAAGCCGTGTTTTCGGATAATGTTTCGTCGGTAAAGCCATATGTTTTCCGCAACTCTGCAATCACCTTACGAATATGGATATTCTCGTAAAAGCGCACAAAACAAACGGGAGCAAGCTTACTTCCTTCTGCTTTTGCAAGACTTTGGAAGGAGTCCCAATTTAGAAAAGCCCCCACAATGTCGGCATCTGTGGTAATGGTAACATCTCCTCCAAAACCGGAAATCGTATAGCCAAAATCTCCAGCTGGTGTATGTACGGTAATCGCCTCTCCAATCTTCAGAGAAAGCAGTTCTTTTGAACGATTCGAAAGTAAAATTTCATTCTCTTTTGTAGGATATCGGCCTTCAGTCAAATTGTCATAGATCTCCGTTAGAATCGCATTATCACCACCTACGATGACGCAGCTTTTTCCATTGATCGTATAGTCTTCGGATAAATCAAAGTTCAGTCCGTCATAACGGGAGGACGTCATCACATCTGTTCGCTGTGCGATTTGCTCAATCTGTTGCTCGGATGGCTCCTTCAACATGATATGCCAGTTCCCATGTTCTTTGATCACTCGTGTCTTTTCCATTCGGATCGCCATATCTGCCATGCTGAAAATCATCGTAACCAACAGCACTGAGATAATGATGCACAGCATCGTCATCCTATTCTGTCTCTTCCGCACCTTTGCAGAAATCGGAATAAGGCTAAGATAGCTTTTCATTCGCGGCACCTCCCGAAGTCGGTCAGTACACCGTCCGATACCTGCAAAACCCGGTCAGCCGTTTGCGCGATACTGCGATTGTGGGTAATCATAATGATGGTTTGTTCGTATTTTTTCGACGCCTCTTTTAGCAAGGCAATGACCTCGCTGCTATTCTGCGTGTCCAGATTGCCGGTCGGCTCGTCAGCTAAGATCAGGGCTGGCCGGGTAATCAGTGCCCGCCCAATTGCCACACGTTGCTGCTGACCACCGGAAAGCTGGCTCGGCAGGTGATTTCGGCGCTCTTTCAGATTCAGCACCGCCAGTAGTTCTTCCAGATACTTTTTGTCCGGCTTCTGTTGGTCCAGCAACACAGGGAATATGATATTCTGCTCCACGGTCAGCTCCGGCACAAGGTTGAACGCCTGAAAGATAAAGCCGATATTCCTACGCCGAAACACGGTCAACTTCTTGTCGTTCATGGAAAAAATGTCCTTGCCGTCGATCAGCACCTTGCCTGACGTAGGCGTGTCCAATGCGCCGATCATGTTCAGCAGTGTACTTTTGCCGGAACCGGATTCTCCAACGATTGCCACATACTCTCCTTTGGGAACAGAAAAGCTAACATCTTTCAACGCCTTGACCGCGGTTTCCCCGTTGCCATAGGTTTTACAAATATTTTTGACTTCTAACAAGTTCATAGTGCAAACACCTCTTTCTCAATAATTTTGCTGTCGTAAACGGGTGGACTTTCGTTCCCTGTCTACGATGGAAAGAATAGCACCCTAATATTACTGTAACCCTACAACCAACCTACAATTTTGTAGGAATTGGGAAATTCATTATAAAACTCGTTCCAATTCCTAATTCACTTTCCACTTCTATTAGACCCCCATGAGCTTCGATAATTGCTTTTGCCAACGGCAGGCCAAGCCCGATCCCCTGTGTATCCTTTGAAAAGCGGCTGCGATAAAACCTCTTGAAGATGTGGTGTAAATCTTCTGGATGAATCCCGCACCCGTTATCCTTTACTGTGATTTGAACAGCAGAGGGCAGTGCCTTCCATTTGATGTGAATGGTATCGCCCTTTTCTGTATGATCCAGCGCATTTTTCACAATGTTGCCAATCGCTTCACTCAACCAATCACGGTCACAGAAAAGGGAAATATCATCTGCACCAGATAAGACGATCTCTTTCTGTTCCTGCTTGGCACGATACGCAAAATGTAACTCCAAATCCTGCATCATATCCGTTACATTTTGTATTTCCTTTTCAAATGCAATAGAACCAGCATCCAACTTTGTGATTTTAAGAAGGCTTTGCACCAGAACTTCAATACGGTCAAGCTCCTGCTCGGACAGATCAGCAAATTCTTTCACGGAGGACACTTCTAGATCCCCGTCCTGAAGCAGCCCATTATAAATGTTCAGAGCTGCCAGTGGCGTTTTCAGTTGGTGTGAAATGTCGGAGATTGTATTTTTCAAAAACTCCTTCTCGCGTAGCTCGTTATCTGCATGGGCGTTTAACACTGCCGCCAAAGAATTGATGGAATGAAACAGACGGTACAATTCGCCCTCATTGTCACATTCAATACGGGCATTGCGATCTCCATCAAGATACGCATTGATCTGCGATACCGCCTGCTCCATGATCTGATTTTGCCGATTAAAATACACAAAGCAGGCTGCCCATACAGCACCATTAGCCAATAGAAAAAGGATTAGCAGGGACAGGGAAAGTCGGTGATAAGACAGCCATAGAAAAACCTCAGCTAAGAGAAATGCGAACCCCAAAATCAGCGAAAGCGAAAGAAATAGATTTTTGATTTCTTTATTTGCCAGTATTTTCATTCTGCACCTCATCCGGTAATGTTCCATTTATAGCCCATGCCTCGAACAGTCAGAAGCATTTGCGGTTCACTCGGATTATCCTCAATCTTCATACGAAGCCGACGCATATAGACCGTAAGGGTACTACTGTCGATATAATTCCCATCGCAGTCCCATAACTTATCTAAAATTTGCTCCTTTGTCAGTACCATGTTCGGGTTTCGCATAAACAAACACAGCAGCTTGTATTCCGCAGCGGTCAAATCCAAAAGTGCTCCATTCTTGAAAACCTGCCCTTGCAGCAAAAGAACCTTGATGCCATTCGACTGCAATTCCGTGTCTGCCGCCTGAAAAGAATTTGCACGTCGAAGTAAGGCGTTAATCCTTGAAACGAGAACCCCCAGTTTGAACGGCTTTGTGATATAGTCATCACCGCCAATATCCAGCCCCATAATGATGCTTGTTTCTTCGTCCGAAGCCGTCAGAAAAATAATCGACACCTTTGATGTAAGCCGTACTTTTTTGCAAAATTCAAAGCCAGAACCATCTGGCAGCGATATATCCAACACCAGCAAATCATATTTCCCGTCCATCCACAGCCTATCCGCTTCTTTGAGCGTTCTGGCAATATTCAATTCATATCCATGCTTTTTGAAAGCAAAAGAAAGTCCGTTAACCAAGCTTAAATCATCTTCAAGAAGTAATATATTACTCATGCTTTTGCTCCTTTCCCTGTTTTGTCCGGCCGTCAATCGGCTTCTCCGCAGTTTTTGGGATCAGCCAAACACTAGCCTTCTTCACAGCGCCGGGGATACGCCCAGCGGCACACAAATAATTTACTCTACGAGGTGTCACGCCCCATTTTTCGGCGACCTCTTTTAGTGTCATATAATCCATTTCACACCTCCATAGAGTACATTATAGCTCTCTTTCTCGAACAATACAAGTTTATCCCTGATTACCGCTCTATAAAATCAGCGTAATGTAAATGCATCACCATTCTATAGTTATTTTTTTATATTTCAAAACATCTGCCACACCCTCCGGGAGTGCTAAAAACAACCTTAGCAAGCACTGCCTGTGTCATGACACATGGGCTGAAATTTACGTTTATGCCACAGGCATATCCCGTAAATTCCCATAGGGAAGTATCCCTAACCCTCTTATATTTTTTGAGCCACTTTTCACAGCAAAATCATTGACCTTCTTCTGCAATTTTGCTACAATTTTTCTTGGATAATTATATCCAAAAATCGAATACACTTTGAAACAAACTGTTGTAAAACATCGAACATTTTACAGCAGTTTTTTTGTACCCAAAATGGGAAGGAGGTAAAGAAATGGCAAACAGAAAACGCACCAATCCTGTGCAATTTTATCTCGATGATGACGAGCAGTATATCCTGGACGAGAAGTTCAGAGTATCAGGCATGAAAAGTAAGTCCGCTTTCTTACGCAAGCTCATTTTGTATGGCTATGTCTATGACGTGGATTACAGTTATCTTAGAAATTATAATACGGAGCTTGGACGTATCAGCTCAAATCTGAACCAGATTGCCAAGCGGGTAAACAGCACCGGAAACATTTATAAGGAAGATATGGACGAAGTAAAGGAGTTGATGAATGAGGTATGGCGTACACAAAAATCCATGCTATCAAAGCAACCGTTGATAAAGCGATAGACTACATCTGCACCCCCGAAAAGACCGATGAAAAAATGTTCGTTTCCTCTTATGCCTGTTCTCCGGAAACCGCAGCTTATGACTTCAAATATACCCTCGACCACTGCCGGGAAAACAGTCCTAACAAAGCCTATCATCTGATACAAGCTTTTGCTCCGGGAGAAGTTGGTTTTGAAGAAGCACACCGCATTGGAAAGGAGCTCGCAGATAAACTTTTAGAGGGGAAATATTCGTATGTTGTAACCACCCATATTGACAAAGGACACGTTCATAACCACATCATTTTTTGCGCTGCTGACAACATCGAACACAATAAATATCACGACTGCAAACAGTCCTATTACCACATCCGGAATCTGAGTGATGAGC
>OGZM01001252.1_pt1 | contig 22298 bp, 17 predicted proteins | sample 1576821 | NCBI WGS metagenome assembly OGZM01 (sample SAMEA3541491, study PRJEB24748) | human gut metagenome | biome: human gut; feature: human-associated habitat; material: faeces | place: China | collected 2012
CCGCGGGCTTCGTCGTGCCCGCAGGCGCGGCCTTCCCCGTCGAGCACAGCCAGTTCCCCGAGTTCGGTGCAGGCCGTCCCAACGAAGCCGACCGCTTCTCAGCGGGCGACTTCGCACGCAGGGTGTTCGAGGCGCTCAGGGACGGCACGGCGAGGTTCGCCCCCGAATTTCCGGGCGAAGGGGAGCTCCGTCCCTATCCGAAGACCGGCTTCGTGCCCATGCCCGACCCTGTCTGCCGCATGTGCGGCCGCTGTGCCGAGGTCTGCCCGATGGACATCATCGATCCCTTCAGCATGCGCGTGAAGGATCCCTCGCAGTGCATCGGCTGCCGCGCCTGCATCGACGCCTGCCCCGACAGCCACCGCAACTTCCCCGAGCCCGTCCGAGCCGCCATGGCCCAGGTGCGCGAGCGCATCCGCCCCGCCTGCGAGGCTCCGAAGTTCCCCGAATTCTTCTTCTGACAACGCATTCTCCTCCGATGACGACCAGGCATCTCACCATCACCGACATCGCCTCGACGGGCGCAGGCATCGCCTACGAGGACGGACTCCGCGTCTTCGTGCCGGGGGCGCTCCCCGGCGACGAGGTCACCGCGGAGGTCGATCCGCCCGCACGCGGCACGCGATCGAGCGTCGCCCAGTACGTGAAGATCACCCGGAAGAGCCCCTGGTGGGCCGCCTCCCCGTGTCCCGCCCATGTGGCCAGGCCCGCCTGCGGCGGCTGCGCGCTCGGCAGCCTCACTCCAGAGGGCCAGGCCGTCGTCAAGCGCGGACTGCTCGAAAGGGCGCTCGCCGAATCGGGCGTCGAAGCCCCCGAGCCCCTGCCCCTCGTCGAGGCGCCGCACGACGCCGAGGCGTTCACGCAGGGCTTTCGCAACAAGGCCGTGCTCTATCCGGGCGTCGATCCCGAGGGACGCTGGTACTTCGCGATGTATGCTCAGGGCTCGCACTTTCCCGTGCCCGAATCCTGCTTCTGCCCGCAGACGCCCGAGTGGATGGCCAAGGCCGCCGAAACCGCGGCCCGCATGCTCTCGCTCTCGGACCTCTCTCCCTGGAACGAATCGCACCGCGAGGGCGACGTGCGCACGATCGTCATGAGGGACGGCGTGGATTCAGAGAAGCCGCAGCGCCTCTTCACGCTCTGCGTGCACGGCGAGACGCCCGAAGTCAGGATCTTTGTCGGGAAGCTTGCGAAGAAGCTCATGGAGGAAGGCATCACGAGCGTCTTCCTCAACCTGCACCCGACGCCCGGCAATGCGGTGCTCGGACGCCACAGCCTGCACGTTGCGGGCACGGACGGCATCGAAACGACGATCGGGGGGCTGCGCTTTGCGGTGCGTCCCGAAACCTTCCTGCAGGTCAATCCGGGACAGACGGAGAGGCTCTACACCATGGCGCTTGAGTGGGTTGCGCCCGAAAAGGACGAGGTCCTGCTCGACCTCTACTGCGGCGTGGGCACGATGACGCTCCTTGCCGCCCGCACCTGCGCGAAGGCCGTGGGCGTCGACATCGTCGCCGCCTCGATCGAGCGCGCCAAACTCAACGCCAAGCGAAACGGCATCGAAAACGCCGTCTTCCACGCGGGTGCGGTCGAGGACGAGCTGCCCCGTCTCATCGCCTCGGGCATCAGGCCCGCCGCGGCCATTCTCGACCCCGCCTTCAAGGGGCTCGAGGAGACGGTGCCCGCCATGCTGACGGCCCTGCCGCTCACGCGATTCGTCTACGTCTCCTGCAACCCGAAGACCTTCGCGCGCGATGCGGCAAAGTTCATCGAGCTCGGCTGGCGCATCGAGAGGCTCGCGCCCGTGGACCTCTTCCCGGGCGCACTCCACGTCGAGACGGTTGCGAAGTTCGTCCGCGACGCTCAGCCTCGGTAAAGACCTTCTCTGAAGCGCTCGGGATTGAGGAAGAACTCTAGCGCCTTCTCCTCCCTGCGCGTGCAGTAGAAGTCGGGCAGGCTGTCGCGCACGACCTTGCCGTAGCCCTTGTTGAGGATGCGAGGGTCGCAGATGACGAGCATGCCCCTGTCGCCTTCCGAGCGGATGAGGCGTCCCGCACCCTGCTTGAGCGTGATGACCGCCTCGGGCAGCGTGATCTCGTCGAAGGGACGCCTGCCCGAAGCCTCGACGGCGCGACTTCGCGCCATCATCACGGGATCGTTGGGCGGCGCGAAGGGAATCTTGTCGATCACGACGAGCGAAAGCGCCTCACCCTTGACGTCGACCCCCTCCCAGAAGCTCATCGAGCCCACAAGCACGGCGTTGCCGTGCGCCCTGAACTCTTCGATGAGGCGCATTTTGGGACCGTCGCCCTGAACGAAGAGCGGATAGGGATTCCCGTTGGCCTCGAGCCTCGCCTGAAGCTCGTCCGCCGCGGCCCTCACGGCCGCGAGCGACGTGCAGAGAACGAACGTGCGTCCGCCCGCCGCGTTGATGAGCGGCCAGACCTTTTCAATGACGTTGTGCGTGTGCACCGCCGTGTTGTTCGCGGGCGGCGGCATCTGCGGCAGATAGAAGCACCCCTGTTCCCAGTAGTTGAAGGGGCTCTCCCACGTGCGCTCGACGCATTCGCCGATGCCGAGCCTCTGCTTGAAGAGGTCGAACCTGCCCGCGCTCGAAAGCGTGGCCGACGTGAAGACCCAGGCGCCGCCCTCGCGCTCTCGCATCTCGCGAAATTCCTCCGCAAAGGAAAGCGGCGTCAGGTTGAAGCGGATGCCGTACTGGCTCACCTCGAGCCAGCGCACCTCTGCGTCCGCTCCGGAAGCCGCACCCGCTTCGGGCCCTGCTTCTCCCCCAACCTCGGCATCTCCGGCGGCTTCACCCTCGGAAGCCTCATCGGCCGCACCGTTGCGGCACTTCACGAAGATGGCCGTCCAAGCCTCCATCTGTTCCATGAGCTCGGCATGACGCTCGGCGAGCGTGTCGAGCTCATTGTCGCGGCCCTCATTGGCCCTCATCGCCTCGCCCATGGCCGCAAAGGCCGCGCGCAGGCGCTCGAAGCCAGGATAAAGCTCGCCGAAATCCTCGATCTCGTCGACATCGAGCCTCTCGCCCTCGGCAAGACCGATGCGCTGGGCGTCGAGCCTGAACTCGCGCCCCGCCTTGAGCACGCGGTCGTAGAGGATCTCCCACTCGGCGCCGTCGTTGCACTTCGTGCGGCCGAGCCTGCGGGCCTCCATCGAGACGTTCTCGACGTCATAGGTCGAGAAGCTCGTGCCGAAGAAGCTCGAGGCGATGCCGGGCAGCTGGTGCGCCTCGTCGATCACCGTGAGTGCCGCCCGCGGCAGCATGCCGTCGATCGCATCGGACTCGCGCTTGAGGGCCATCGAGCTCAGATAGAGATGGTGGTTCACCACGACGACCTGACTCTGCATGGCGTCCTCGCGGGCCTTCTTGACGAAGCAGTCGTCGTAGTTCGGACAGCGGTCCTTGCCGAGGCAGTTTTCGCGCGTGCTCGTCACGAGGGGCCAGAGGCGGTCGTCCTCGGGCACGTCGGGGAGTTCCGCTCGGTCGCCCGTGCGGCTGACCGCCGCAAAGCGCTGGATCTTCCTGAGCTTCAGATAGGAGTCCTGCTCGGGGAGCCTGCCTTCGGAGGCCGTGAGTTCGAGGCGGAAGTGGCAGACGTAGTTGGCGCGTCCCTTGAGAAGCGCGACCTTGACGGGCACGCCGAGCGCATCGCGCAGGGCGGGAAGGTCCTTGGCGCAGAGCTGGTCCTGAAGCGACTTGCCTGCCGTCGAGATGACGCAGGTCGCGCCTGCAAGAAGCGCGGGCGTCAGATAGGCGAAGGTCTTGCCCGTGCCCGTCCCCGCCTCGGCGACGAGAATGGTCTTCTCCTCGACCGCGCGGGCTGCCTCGACGGCGAACTCGCGCTGCCCCTCGCGCACGCAGAAGCCCTTGACGGCCTTCGTGAGCGGGCCCTTTTCATCAAAGGCGAGTGCAACTCGCTCGACAAGCGGCGTCGAGGCGTCCCAGAGACGCGGATTTATTTCAGCAGCAACCATCTCTTTCCTTCGACTCAGAAATACTTCTTGAGGCCAGAGTCCTTGTTCTCCCTGGACTCCTCATAGCGCTTCTGTGCGGCGCGACGCTCCTCGAGCGGCTTGTTGAAGTTCGCCTGCCGCGCCTCGCGGCTCGCCTTGCGTTCGGCGGCGGTGGCCTCGGCCTCCTCAAGGCGCTTCTTCGCCTCGGCCTGCTTGGCATTGAAGGCCGCAATGTTGGCGTCCTCCTGAGCCATGCGCTCGGCCGCCTCGGCCCTGCCCGCCTCAACGTCAGCCGCCGTACGGCCGAGATGTCCTTCAATGGGACTTGACGGAGCCTTCACGCGGCTCTTCACCCTGATGGGATCGTGGCGCTCCTCCGCCTTTCTGGCGGCCCTCGCCTGCTTTTCCTCGTAGGCACGGACGTTCGCCTCCTCAAGGGCCCTGCGCTCCTCGGCGCGGCTCTGCTTGGCCTTCACCTCCTCGGCGCGCGACTCGCTGCGGCTTTCGGGAGACTCGGCGGAGCCGCCGAGCTTCATGGGCTGCTTCACGTTCTGCTTCTGGCTTTCCTGACGAGCCCTGCGCTGCTCGACGCGGTCGAGGCGGATCATCTCGTCGGCCTTGAGGCGCACGCTTCGGATCTCCTTCTCGCGCTCGTGATGCAGGTCCCTCGCGTCCTTGATGCAGGCGTTGACGAGAAAGCGCGTGTGGCACCAGTCCTTCATGACGTCGAGCGCACCGTCGATCTCCTTCTGCCTGGCCGAACCCGCCTCATTGGCGGCCTTTGCATCCTCAACCGTCTTCAGGGCGGCCTCGGGCGACCAGCGCTCGTAGTAGGAGCGGTCGGCGAGCACCTTCTGCGCCGCCTCCATGCGGACCTCAAGCTCGGACTTGTCGGCGGCCGAAGCGGCGGCAGGCGCCAGCACGGCGGACGCCATCAGAGCGGAAAGAAGAAAAGTGCACGGCTTGTTCATCGGGAGAAGCCCTCGTGAAGTCTTGATTGCTGATTGAATCGGACGGCCCTTGCAGGGCGGGGCCCGCAGCCGTCCGGAAGTGGTGACAGTCTACCAAATGCAGGCGCGCAGACAGGCCCTGCGCCCGCATTCCCGCCCAAGACGGCTCGGCCCGCATTTTCCGGGAGAAAGTGCGGGCCGAAAGACCGGATCGGGTCGGGTCGGGCGCGGGCGCGGGCGCGGGCGCGCCCAGCGGACTCCCGTGCGTCAGAAGACGGTCACGACCTCGTCCATGGGCAGGCGGGACTTCGGACGGGCGGCGTTGCTGTCCTCGGGCAGGCGGTAGCCGAGGCTCACGGCACAGACGGTGCGCAGGCCCTTTTCAGCGAGTCCGAGGCATTCGTCCATCTTAGCCATGTCGAGGCCCTCGAGGCAGGTCGAGTCGATGCCGCGCTCGGCGGCGGCCCAGAGCAGGAAACCCATGGCGATGTAGGCCTGGCGCGTCTCCCAGGAAAGGAGCTCCTCCTGCGTGACCTGATGCAGCCCCACGAAGTGGCGGCGTCCCGCATCGGCGGCACCCGAAGCCGCATCCTCGGCCGTCACGCGGCCGTCGGCGAGCTCCTGAGCGACGAGGCGGCGGAAGCGCTCCTCGGTGAACTCCACGGGCACCGCGAAGACGACGAGATGGCTCGCATCGGCCACGCGCGGGCGGTTGAAGTCGAGCACGGCCGGCATCACGCGGGCCTTGCCTTCGTCCGTGCCCGTCACGAAGAAGTGCCAGGGCTGGGAGTTGACGGAGGACGGCGACAGGCGGAGAACCTCCATGAGGTCCGCGATGTCGCGGTCGCTGATCCTGCGGGCCGAATCGTAGTGTTTGGTCGTGTAGCGCGTGCGCACAAGCTCGACGATGTCCATGATGTTCACCTCTTTTGAAAAGTGCCGCAGGGAGGGGCTCCCGACGGTCTGTTTTCCATTCTATGACGAAAGTCGCCTCGCGCAGAGTCCCTGCAAGAAGCGGTTGCAATCGGCCGGAAGCATCAGTCCGAAAGGATGAGGCGGATGTGCAAAACGCGGCCCGTCCTGAACGGAGCCGCGTTTTTCGCGTGGTGTCGGGCGCCCTTACGCCTCGGCGGGCACGGGGCTGCGGGTAATCCTCACTCGCTCGATGCGGTGGCGCGAGACGTCGGTCACCTCGAAGACGAGGCCCGCCTCCTCAAGCCTGTCCCCCTTGGCGGGGAGACGGCCCATCCTGTCGAGGAGAAGACCCGCGAGCGTCACGTACTCGCCGTCGACGCTCATCAGGCCGTCGACGCCGCAGGTCTGCTCGACGAGGAAGAGCTCGACGCTGCCCTCGGCGCTCCAGCCGCCTTCAACCGCCTCGATCGAGAGCCTGTCGCCCTCGTCGGGGAAGTCGCCCGCAATGGCCTCGAGGATGTCGTGGGAGGTGGTGAGGCCCTGGATCACGCCGAACTCGTCGGTGACGAGCACGAGCGAGGCCTGGGAGCTCTTGATGTCCTGCATGAGCCGGATGACGTTGATCGTCTCGGGCACGGTGAGCGGCTGGCGCTCGGAAGCGCAGCGCACGAGCGCCTCGGGCGAGGGCTCCATGCCGATGAGGTCCTTGGCCTTGACGACGCCGATCACGTTCTCGAGCGTGCCGTCGCAGACGGGGAAGCTGCTGTGCGGCATGTCCTGCACGCGCTTCATGTTCTCCTCGAAGCTGCGGCGGGAGTTGAGCCAGGCAATCTCGCTTCTCGGCGTCATGATGGTCTTGATGTTGCGGTCGGCGAGCGTGAGCACGCCCTCGACCATCTGGCGCTCCTCGCGCCCGAAGCTCTCGTGAACGACGCGGTCCTCGGTCGCCTCTTCATCATCCCTGCGCGGCTGGCGAGACATCAGGCGCACGATGGCGTCCGTCGTGCGCTCGCGGAACGGCACGCGGTCGAGGTTTCTCGAGGCATTGCGCGCGGCAAGCTGGTTGAAGAACTCGATGAGAATCGAGAAGGCGATCGCAGCGTAGAGATAGCCCTTCGGAATGTGGAAGCCGAGCCCCTCGGCGATGAGGCTGCAGCCGATCATCAGCAGGAACGAGAGGCAGAGCACCACCACCGTCGGATGACGGTTGACAAAGTCCGTGAGCGGACGGCTCGCGGCAATCATCACGATCATGGCGATCACGACGGCACTCATCATCACGTAGAGGTTGTCGACCATGCCGACGGCGGTGATGATGGAGTCGAGCGAGAAGACCGCGTCAAGAAGCAGGATCTGGGCGATGACGACCCAGAAGCCGGCCCTGCCGCTGCCGTGCTTTTCCGAGTGCGGCAACGCCTCGAGGCGCTCGTGCAGCTCGGTCGTGGCCTTGAAGAGCAGGAAGAGGCCGCCACCCAGAAGGATCAGGTCCCTGAACGAGAACGGGTGCCCCCAGACGGAGAAGACGGGGTCCGTGAGGGCCACGAGCCACGACATGATGGAGAGAAGGCCCAGACGCATCGCGAGCGCAAGTCCGAGGCCCACGTAGAGGGCCTTGTCCTGCTGTGAGGCGGGAAGCTTTTTCGCGATGATGGCAATAAAGACGAGATTGTCGATCCCGAGGACGATTTCAAGAACGACAAGCGTAAGAAGACCGACCCAGATGGTCGGATCAAGCAGAAATTCCATGTGCAATTGAGGGATTAAGCACCCGACCCGCGGATGCCCGGAGCGCGACCGCAGGCTTTCCTGATAGAGAAGCGCACGATGACGGACGCGTCCGATAAAATTACCATATTTTCATCGGTCGTCAGTCCCCCACAGCGACCTTATTCACGGCCCAGCAACATTCTGAAAAGATCTTCATGCCGCTTACCGAACGCCTGAGCAGCCGCGTGGCTGCCGAAGCCCTTGCCCTGGCAGGTTCCGAACCGAGGGGCGTCCCCGCCGTCATCGACACCAACGTCGTGCTCGACCTCATCTACTGGGAAGACCCACATTCTGAGGACTTGAGACGAGCCCTCGAGGAGGGACGCATCCATGCGCTGCGCTCGGGCGAGGCGGTCATGGAGCTTGCGGAAGTGCTCTCGCGCCCCGCGTTCACGGGCGACGAGGACGAGGCGGCGAGACTCGCAGCGCTCTGGTGCTCGATGAGCGTGCCCGTCGACGAGGAGAAGATCAGGGAGGCGGCCGACGTCATCACGGTCCAGTGCAGGGACCCCCTTGACCAGAAGTTCTTCACGCTCACGCTTGCGGGCGGCGCAAAGCTTCTTGTGAGCAAGGACAAGCTCGTGCTCAAGGCCGGCCGCAAGATGAAGCGATACGGCGCCTGCGCCTTCCGTCCCGAAGAGACGGCGGCGAGGCTCGACGCGCTCAGCTGAGCGCGTACTTCGCCATGGCAATGACGTTGACGATGATCCAGAGGGCCACCATGGCGAAGGCGACGTAAAGCGCACCGCGCATGAACTTTCGCAACATGTACGACTCCAAAAAAACAGAGGAAGAAAAAGGCCGATTATTTTAGCCGTTTCCACTCCGTCTGAGAAGCCCCCGTTTCGTGTCCCCCAATCCCGTCGGAACCACCTAGAGAATACACCTTAGCCTGTGCCGCAGGCCATCCGCCGAGTCTCCCTAACCGACTTGACGCGCATCAACGAACCACGAAATCGTCCGAAACGATACGAAATTCCACCAGCGCCACACGCACAGGCGTTTCCCCCGAATCTAGGCAGAATGCCCATCCCCTGAATGCGTCCCGGGGCATCTCGCGATTCCCGAACCAATTCATAGAATGAAGGCTCGGGTTCCGCCTGAGAACCTGGGACCGGGCGAATCATTATTCTTCAACCGCTTGTCCGCAGGATCGTTTCCAAGTGTCCGCATCCTGCCTCCCCGGTCAGAATCATAAGGCCCAGATTCGGACAAACTCCGCCCGAAGACTGCCCCACTTTTCAAGCAAAAACCGGAGTCATCACCGTGGATCAGACCACTCAAATCATTCAGAGCATCAACAGCCTGCTCTGGGGCATGTACGGCCTCATTCCGCTGCTCGTCGGCACGGGCCTGTACTTCACCTTCAAGCTTCGATTCGTTCAGATCAAGCGCTTCGTCATGGCCGCCAGGCACGTCTTCGGCGGCATCACGCTCTTCGGCCGCAAGGCCGACAAGGACGGCATGTCCTCCTTCCAGTCGCTCGCGACGGCCATCTCGGCCCAGGTGGGCACGGGCAACCTCGCCGGCGTGGCCACCGCCATCGCCATGGGCGGTCCGGGCGCCATCTTCTGGATGTGGATCGCCGCCTTCTTCGGCATGGCGACCATCTTCTCCGAAGCCGTCCTTGCCCAGCTCTACCGCACCCGCGACGCTCACGGCCACCTGACCGGCGGCCCGGCCTACTACATCAGCCAGGGTCTCGGCAGCAAGACGCTCGCCGCCTTCTTCTCGGTCGCGATCATCATCGCGCTCGGCTTCGTGGGCAACATGGTGCAGGCCAACTCGATCGCCGGCGCCTTCTACACGGCCTTCAACGTCCCGACCTGGGTCACCGGCATCTTCACCTTCATCATCGCCGGCTTCATCTTCATCGGCGGCATCCGTCGCATCGCCTCGTTCGCCGAAAAGATGGTCCCGATCATGGCCCTCATCTACGTCATCGGCTCGCTCACCATCATCTTCACGAACCTCGAAGGGGTGATGCATGCCTTTGAAATGATCTTCGTGGGCGCCTTCGACCCGATGGCCGCCACCGGCGGCGTCATCGGCGCCGGCATCAAGGAAGCCATCCGCTACGGCGTCGCCCGCGGCCTCTTCTCGAACGAAGCCGGCATGGGCTCGACCCCGCACGCCCACGCCGTGGCCCGCGTCAAGCACCCCGCCGAACAGGGGCTCGCCGCCATCATCGGCCTCTTCATCGACACGTTCATCGTCGTGAACATGACCGCCTTCGTAATCCTCTGCACGGGTTCGCTTGACGGCACGACGACCGGCATCGCGCTCACCCAGAAGGCCTTCACGCTCGGTCTGGGCACGATCGGCAACGGCTTCGTCGCGGTCTGCCTGCTCTTCTTCGCCTTCACGACCATCGTCGGCTGGTACTTCTTCGCCGAGCAGAACGTCAAGTACCTCGTCGGCGTGCGCTACGTCTCGATCTACCGCGTGCTCGTCCTCGCCTTCATCATGGCCGGCTCCTTCCTCCACGTCACCCTCGTGTGGGAGCTCGCCGACCTTTTCAACGGCCTGATGGCGATCCCGAACATCATCGCCCTGATCGGTCTGTCGAAGGTCGTGGGCCGCGCGCTCGAAGACTACGAGAAGAAGTTCCTCGCAGGCGAAACGCCCGAATTCGGCGAACTCGCCCCGGTCCCCGCCGACATCCCGCGCTACAACGGCGCCCCGGCCCAGGACCCCGCGCTCGAACCCAAGCCGCAGCATCACCGTCGCCTTGGCGGCCTGCGCAACCGCTTCCGCCGTCGTCCGCACAATGCGCAGGAAAACGACGCGTAAGCACGGCCCTCACCCAGACCTGAACCCCGCGCTTAGAAAAAGGACCCGCTTCGACGTTCGAAGCGGGTCCCGTTCATTCGCTTGACGGAAAGGACTTACTTGTCCTCGACCGGTTTGGATTCTGCCGACTTGGCAGGCGCCTGACTGCTCTGGCCCTTGGAACCGATGCTCTCAAGCGCCGTGCCGACGTGGTTGGCACCCTTCTTGAGGTCGGTGCCGAAACCGGCGACAGTGTTGCATCCGGCAAGCGCAACGGCGCCGCAGATCATCATGGCGGCAAGCATGATCTTCTTCATATTTACTCCTTGAAAGCGCCGCACCCGCGGCGGCCATGCGTTCAGTTTAGCCCAGCCGCAACGCTCGCGTTCGAACCTCGTACGCCTTGAGACAGTTTGTCCGCGGCGCCCGTCTCTTCCTGCCCATCTTCCTCGAGAAGACCAGCCGCCTCAATCGAACTCATCTTCTTCTGCATCACGTTCTGCCGCGTCTTCATCGCATCGAGGCTCGACTGCGCCTCGGAGAACTTCTTCTGCACCTTCGCGAAGCCCTCGGCAAACTGCAGGAACTCACTCTTGACCTCGCCGAGCACCTTCCAGACCTCGCTCGAACGCTCCTGAAGCGCAAGAGTCACAAAGCCCATCTGCAGGCTGTTGACGAGCGCCGATACGACCGTCGGCCCCGCGGGCGTGATCCGCCAGTCGCGCTGAAGCTTCTCGAAGAGCCCCGGAATCCTGATCACCTCCGCATAAAGTCCCTCGCTCGGCAGGTACATCACGGCGAACTCCGTCGTGTAGGGCGGCCTGACGTACTTGTCATGAATCGACTTTGCCTGCACAAGGACGGCCCTCTCAAGCGCCACCCTCGCTTGGGCGGCCGCAGCCGCATCCGCCCTCGACTCGGCATCAAGCAGGCGTGCATAGTCCTCGACAGGGAACTTCGAGTCCATAGGGAGCCAACAGGGGCCGTCTCCCGAAGCGCCCGGCATCCTCACCGCAAAGTCCACCGCCTCCCGGCTGCCCGGCACGACCCTCACCTGGGCGCCGTACTGCGCTGGCGTGAGGATGTTGGCGAGGATGGCGGCGAGCTGCGTCTCGCCGAAGGTGCCGCGGGTCTTCACGTTTGCGAGGATGCCCTTGAGGTCCCTGACGCTCTCGGCCATCGTACGCATCTCGCCCAGCCCCGTCTGCACGAGGCCGAGCTTCTCGTCCACGGTCCTGAAGCTCGCCGTAAGGCGCTCGGAGAGCGTGCGATCGAGCTTTTCCTGAACCGTCGCACGCATCTCCTCGAGGCGGGCCTCGTTGCCTGCGCGCACCTTCTCAAGGCTGGCGTCCACGCTCGTGCGGATCTCGGAGAACTTGGACTCGAGCTTGGCGCCGAGCGCTTCGCTCGCCGATGCATTCGTCTCGATGATCTTCGCGAAGCGCGCGTCCACCAGCCCCTGCAGCTCAAGGAGCTGGCGGTTCATCACCTCGCGCGTCTCGGCAAGCGACTGTCTGGCCGTCTCGTTGAGCGTACGCACCTCGGCCGCGCTCCTGTTCTGCTGCTCGGTGAGGTAGCCGGTCAGCCCCGCCAGCGTCTGCGAGACGCCGCGCTCGACGTTGAGGACCGCCTGTTGCACCTCCTGGCGCTCGCTCCTCACCCCCGTGAGGATCGCCTCAATCATCTCGTCCTGCTCGTCGCGCCGCAGGTTCTCCGAAGTCTGGATCTTCAGAAGGCGCATTTCGAGCACGAGCCAGACCACAGCGGCGGCGAGAAAGGCGCACAGGCCCGTAAGTATCAGAAGAAGCGTGTCGGTCGTCATGTCGGCATCCGGAAAAAATGCAGGGGCGCTCGCCCCGTTCGGAACGCTATCTTAGCCGAGCCTGCGAAAAGACTCATGCCTCGCACGACGCGTGCCGAGAATGCAAAAAGGCCTCCGCCTCCCGAAGGAGGAAGAGGCCCTGAATCAAGCCCTTGAGAGCGGATTACTTGGCGGTCGGGACCTTGCTGGCCACGCCTTCAACGAAGTACATCATCTGCTGGAGTTCTTCGTCGGTGGCGACCTTGCCTTCCGGAATCATGACCTTGCCTTCATTGCTGACAACCGGACCCGTGAACGGATGGAACTCGCCCTTTTCAAGCTTGGCGTAGGTGGCCTTGATGCGGGAGGCGACGTTTTCCGGAGCCTTCGGGGTCATGTCGGCAAGCTCAATCATGTGGACGTTCGCGCCGCCCCAAACCGGGGTGTTGTCCCACTTGCCGTCAAGCACCTTCTGGATTTCGTTCGTGTAGTACTCCTCCCAGCGGTGCACGACGCCGCCGAGAAGCATCGTCGGAGCAGCCTTGTGCATGGCGGAGTTGTAGGAGATGACCGGAACCTTGGCTTCTTCGCAGGTGGAGGCGACGGCCGTGGAGTTCGTGTGATGCGTGATCACGTCGGCCTTCATGCCGATGAGGGCCTTCGTGGCGTCGGCTTCCTTGCCCGGATCGTACCAGGAGGACGTCCAGACGACGCGGACCTCGATGTTCGGGTTCACGGCGCGGGCGCCGAGCGTGTAGGCGTTGATGCCTTGGAACACTTCGGGAATCGGAAGGGCGGCGACGTAGCCGAGGATGTTGGTCTTCGTCGTGGCGGCGGCGAGCATGCCGGCGAGGTAGCGGCCTTCATAGAAGCGGGCCGTGTAGTTCTTGACGTTCTTGCTCGTCTTGTAGCCCGTGGCGTGCTCGAAGTAGACGTTCGGGAACTGCTTGGCGACCTTCATGACGGAGTTCATGTAGCCGAACGACGTCGCGAAGATGATCTTGTTGCCCTGCTGGGCGAGGTCGCGGATGACGCGCTGGGCGTCGGCATTTTCAGGGATGTTCTCGATCCAGGTCACCTTGATCTTGTCGCCGAACTTCTCTTCGACGAACTTGCGGGCGATGTCATGCTGGGAGGACCAGCCTTCCTCGTTGGCCGGGCTGACGTAGACGAAGGCGACCTTCAGCGGCTCGTCCTTGGCGAAGACGGCGACCGGGGCGGCGTTGAGCGCGACGGCGGTGGCGCCGGCGAGGCAGAGCTTGAAGGCAGTACGTTTTTGCATGGATGAATTCTCCTGAAGACAGAAGTAAAAGAATCAATGGCTAGTTTAGCCAAGAAGGCAGGACATGCCTACCTTCTCGCCAAGTGAAATTCTTAGCTGCGCGGCGCGAACGGCTTGCCGAGCGAGGCGGGCACGTTGAGGCGGATCCAGGCGGGATTGCGGCTGATGAGAACCAGCACGAGAATCGTCGCGATGTACGGCGTCATGGCCATGAACTGCGGCGCGATGTCGATGCCCATGCCCTGAACCGCGAACTGAAGCATCGTGACGCCGCCGAAGAGGTAGGCGCCGACGAGCACGCGCGCGGGACGCCAGGTGGCGAACGTGACGAGCGCAAGTGCGATCCAGCCTCGGCCCGCAACCATCCCCTCGACCCAGAGCGGCGTGTAGACGAGCGAGAGGTAGGCGCCCGCAAGCCCCGCCATCATGGCACCGAAGAGCACGGCCCAGAAGCGGATGAGGCGCACGGGATAGCCGAGCGCGAATGCAGATTCGGGAGACTCGCCGACGGCTCGGAGAATGAGGCCGGGACGAGACTTGAAGAGGAAGTACCAGACGCCCGCGATCATCGCAAGCGCGGCATAGGCGAGCCAGTGCTGGGAGAAGAACGCCTCGCCGAGGAACGGAATGCCCTCGAGGCCCGGAATGCCGAGCGGAGCGCGGCCGGGAAGCGCGGCGCCCTGCAGGGACTGGCCGAGGAAGGCCGAGAGCCCCGTGCCGAAGAGCGTGAGCGCAAGACCTGCGGCGTACTGGTTGGCGCGAAGGCCGATCGTGAAGAACGCAAAGAGCAGGCCGAGCAGAAGGCCTACGCCCATGCCCGCGAGAAAGCCGAGCTCGAAGCTGCCCGTGGCATGCGTCACCGCAAAGCCCGAAACGGCGCCCATGAGCATGATGCCCTCAATGCCGAGGTTGAGCACGCCCGACTTCTCATGAATGATGATGCCGACGGCGGCGATGAGAAGGGGCGTCCCCGCGTTGAGCGTGGAGGAAATGATCGATGCGGCGAGACTCATCAGGCAGCCTCCTTCTTGAAGCCGATCCACTTGAACTGATAGAAGATCATCGTATCGCAGGCGAGTATAAAGAAGAGAAGAAGGCCCTGGTAGACGCCCGTGATCGAGGACGGAAGGCCGAGGCGGCTCTGCGCGAGCTCGCCGCCTAGATAGAAGAGCGCCATGATGAACGCGGCGGGCACGCAGCCCAGCGGCGTCAGGCGCCCCACGAAGGCGACGATGATAGCTGCGAAGCCATACCCCGGAGAGATGGTCGGGGTGAGCTGGCCGAGCGGACCCGCGGCCTCGATGCCGCCGGCAAGCCCCGCGAGGGCGCCGCAGATGAGCATCGAGATCCAGATCAGGTGACCCGGACGGTAGCCCGCATAACGGGCGGCGAGCGGCGCCATGCCGGAGATCTTGAACTCCATGCCGATCTCCATCTTGTCCATGAGGACCCAGATGCCGAGCGCGGCGATGACGGCCATCAGGGCGCCGGCGTGCAGGCGGGTGCCCTCGAGGATGACGGGCAGGAGCGCGCCGCTTTCAAAGAGCGCGGTCTGCGGGAAGCCGAAGCCGTCGGGATCGCGAAGCGGCCCTTGGACGGCCCAGGAGAGCAGGAACTGCGCCACGTAGACGAGCATGAGCGAGACAAGAATCTCGTTGGCGTGGAACTTGTGGCGAAGAAGCGCCGTGATCGCGCCCCAGAGAGCGCCGCCGAGCGCAGAGGCCAGCATGACGAGGACGACGAACCAGGGGCCCGTCGTGTCGTTGCACATCAGGGCGACCGCGCCGCCCGCAATGGCGCCCGCAACGAGCTGGCCCTCGGCGCCGATGTTCCAGACGTTGGCGCGGAAGCACACCACGAGGCCCACGGAGCAGAGCAGCAACGGCGTCATCTTGACGCACACCTCGGCCCAGCCGCTCAGGCTGTCGAGCGGAGAGATGAAGAAGGTGACGAGGGCCTCGACGGGATCCTTGCCGAGCGCGGCGAAGATCACGGCGCCCGCGACGACCGTGAGCAGGAGTGCAAGCGCGGGCGACAGCCAGCGCAGGCTGCGGGCGGGCTCCTGACGCGAGGTCATGGCAATGGGGAAATTCATGCTTCGCCTCCTTCATGACCGGACGCGCCGGCGGGGCCGTCGGGCCAGAGACCGGACATCCAGCGACCGACGATTTCAATGTTCATTTCAGACTTGGGAACGGCGGGAGAGAGATGGCCGCGGTACATGACCGCGATGCGGTCGCAGATCTCGAAGAGTTCGTCGACTTCCTCGGAAACGACGAGCACGGCCGCGCCGTCCTCGCGCAAGCGCATCAGCGCGTTGCGGATCGTGGCGGCGGCGCCGACGTCGACGCCCCAGGTGGGCTGATTGACGATGAGCACGCCCGGATTCTGAAGAATCTCGCGGCCCATGATGAACTTCTGCAGATTGCCGCCCGAGAGGCCGCCCGCATGCTTCTGCGGGGACGGGGTCTTCACGTGGAAGCGCTCGATGATCTTCTCCGTGAAGCGCAGGGCCTTCTCCTCGAGAATGAAGCCGTGCTTCACGAGGTCGTCGCCCGTGAGATAGGTGTTCGTCTGGAGCGAGATTTCGGGCACGGCGGCGTGGCCGAGGCGCTGCTCGGGCACGTAGCGTAGGCCGAGGCGGCGGCGGTCACGGGTGCCGAGGCTGCCGACGGGCTTGCCGAAGAGCATGACGCCCTCGTCGGCGACGGGGGCCTCGCCCGCAGCGACCGCCATCAGGCGCGCCTGACCGTTGCCCGAGATGCCGGCGACGCCGACGATCTCGCCCTTGCGCACGGCCACGGAGACGTTCTCGATGCCGCACACGCGCAGCGAGCCTGGATAGCTGACATCCTTCATCTCGAAGACCACTTCGCCCGGCGTGCCCGAGGCCTCGCGGATCGCGGGCGGCTCGGCGCCGATCATCAGACGGGCAAGCGACGCCTCGGTCTCGGCCTTCGGATTGACGGACGAGACGATCCTGCCCGCACGCAGCACGACGCAGCGGTCGGCGAGCTCGCGGATTTCGTCAAGCTTGTGGGAGATGAAGAGAATGGAGACGCCTTCCTCAGCCAGACGGTGGAGCGTCACGAAGAGCTTCCTGACGGCCTGGGGCACGAGCACCGAGGTGGGCTCATCAAGAATGAGGAGCTTGGGATTCGTCATCAGGGCGCGGATGATCTCCACGCGCTGGCGCTCACCCATCGAGAGCTCGTAGACGACCGCAGCGGGATCCACCTCAAGGCCGTACTTCTCGCCGAGCGTCTTCACCTCCTCGGAGATTTCGGCCGTGGAGCGGCCGGGCGGAAGCCCGAGGGCCACGTTCTCGGCCACCGTCAGCGTGTCGAAAAGCGCGAAGTGCTGGTGCACCATCGCAATGCCGCTCGCACGCGCTTCGGCAGGACTCGATACGTCGAGGGGCCTGCCGTCGAACTCGAGGCTCCCCTCGTCGGGCCGCACCGAGCCGTAGATGATCTTCATGAGGGTGGACTTGCCGGCGCCGTTCTCTCCGAGGACGGCGAGCACTTCACCGGGCGCGATATCCATGTTGATGCCGTCGTTGGCAACGATCCCCGGGTACCGCTTGGTGATATTTTTCAGGCTGAGACGTGGATGCATGCTGAGGCAGGACGCAGGGTCGGGCGTCCGTGTCAAAAACTTGTTCGGTCCGGCCCCGCCGCCGCAAGGCGGGCGACCCCGGATTTAAACACGTAATTTTATCGTTCCGCAGACACGTTGTCTAACATCAAGCACCCCTTATAAAGTCGAGCCGAGAAAACCCGCGGTTTTAACTGCCGGGATGATAGGCGCTCAAATCCCCTTCGCACAAACTCGTGCGAAGCATGCGTCCTCGAAAAGGACGGTGTAGGATTGAGGTCACGAAAGCCAACATCGCCTACAAGTTCGAACTGATGCCTACCCGGGAGCAGAAGCGAATCTTCGCTCAAGCTGCCGGGTGTCGGCGTTTCGTGTGGAACAAGGCGATAGAACTGCAGAAGCGGTGCCTTTCTCAAGTACACGGAGTTGGCCGGACGGTTGGTGCTGTGGAAAAAGGAAGACGACATGTTGTGGTTGCTGGAAGCGCCTTCTCAGGCACTTCAACAGTGCCTGATGGACGCGTCTGCTGCAATCCAAGCGTTCAAGGCTAAGAAAAAGGGCTTCCCAAAGTTCCAAGCTCGGGGCGACGGGGATTCCTTCCGCATTCCGCAAGTTCGCCCGACGGATTGGGACGAGGCCAACGGTCGAGTCCGCATCCCGAAGGCAGGCTTCGTGCGATTCAGAAAGTCGCGTCCGATTCAAGGCTAGATCAAGCAGATGACGGTTTCCGTCGAATGCGGGCATTGGTTTGTCTCGGTCGTGACGGAGATGGATTTCGCCAACGACGGTCCGCGTCGTCCCGGCGAGGTCGGCATTGATCTGGGCATTGCCCAGACGGTGACGCTCTCGGACGGGACGGTGTTCCAGCTCGATGTCGAATCCATCAAGAAGCACGAAAAGCAAATCGCCGTACTTCAGCGCCAGCTCTGCCGCAACAAGGAAGCTCGTCAAAAGCTTGCCAAGTTGGGCAAGGCAAACCCGTTCGACAAGCGGGAGCCCAGCCGCAAGCGCAGAAGACTGAAGGCGAAGATTCAGAATCACCATCGTTGTATCCGCAACATTCGTCGGGACTTCATGCTTAAGACGGCTCACACCATCGCACAGAATTACGGAGGGGTGGCCATGGAAGATCTGAAGCTGAAGAACATGACGAAGTCGGCCAAAGGCACGGTTGAGGAGCCTGGCAAAAACGTGAGGCAGAAGACGGGCTTGAACCGGTCTCTGGCGCGCGTTGCGCCCTACGCGATGAGAATGGCCATCCACTGGGCTGTATTCAAGGCCAATAGACGACTCATTCTCGTCGATCCGAAATACACGAGCCAGACCTGCCCAATCTGCGGATGCACGAGTTCGTCAAATCGACCTTCGCAGGCGCATTTCGGTTGTCAGAAATGCGGGTACACCGCGAATGCCGACGTCGTGGGGGCAACCAATGTCCTCAAGAAGAGCCGGACAGGCTCAGTTCGCCCGTGTAGTGAGCTTGGCAACAAGACAGCAACGGGAACCGTCCTTTTCGTCGCGTCTTAACGCGAAGTGAAGAGGAATCCCGCGTATTTATACGCCGGGAGGATGTCAATTCCGTTCATCCGCCTCCCATGGAGCCTCCGAAAACGGATTGGACGCCCAAAATGCAGAAACATTTTGTTGCATACGCGATTTTGCATTTTCCCAAAACCTCTGTATCATTCAAATCCTCGAGTGCGGTAGTAGCTCAGTTGGATAGAGTATCTGGCTACGAACCAGAGGGTCGTGGGTTCGAATCCTGCCTACCGCACCACCTAATTAAGAAGCCGTCGATGCAAAAGCATCGGCGGCTTTATCTTTGTCGGGCAACCGTTTTCAGGGCGTCCGGCGATTGCAGGCGGCCTTGGAGGGAAGCGTCGGACTTTTTTTAAGTTTTTTTTGCTTTTTCCCTTTTGGCATGCTATGCTTTCACTCCTGATGTTCGAGGGTCGACGGAAATGACTAATCCGATCCGACGGCAGATACAAGAACATCCCGCCTGTGATACGCATCGACCGCGATCGCATGCGGAAGGATTTCTGCGGAGAAGTGGCAGAGAGGTCGAATGCACACCCCTGCTAAGGGTGCAGGTCCGAATAAGGGCCTCGGGGGTTCGAATCCCCCCTTCTCCGCCAGTTTCTGAACAGGGCTCTGGACTAAGTTCCGAGCCCTGTTTTTTTTTCATGAAAAAGATGAGAGCAAAGCACGCAAAAACCCTTGCGGCCCGAAGTCGCATCATGAAAGATTCGCAGGAACCAAGCCCTCATCACCACACCGAGATCTGCGTCGCACCCGTATCTCTTCATGAGCTGATCTGATTGTTTGGCGATGCACCTGCTCCTTAGTTTTCATCATAGAGAGTGATGAACGGGTTGTCATCATGTCCATTTTTTACGCGTGTCACGTTCGCGAATGGGCGGCTCTCCACCATCCACCAATTTGATCCTGCAGCTGCCGCAACATGGCGACAGCTTTTCAATTGCCACCACGGCACGGGCGCCATTCGTCAGGCAGCCAAACCTCGTCGGTGAATCGGGAGAGTTTCGATATAGCCGAGCCTTGTTCCGGGGCGTAGGTTTGTTTGTCAAGACCTGCGTACAACAGGTTAAGCCAAGCCACCACGACGCGTCGCTCCCAAAGTTCGTGCTTGACGAATTGCCCCGTCAGCAGATCGTGCTGCGTAGGCTTGAGCTTCTTTGTCGATACGACTTTCACCAACAAGTCGTATTCGTCAAGCGGAACCGCACACGAGTATCGCGGAAAGCTTTTGTCCTTTCCCTGCCCTTCGGCATGGCTCGTGCGGCTTTCCACTCAGGTGTGGCACGCATCTGCAGAACACGATCCAATCCTCCGCCCATGACGGCGTTCTGAGGCTGACTGCGAAGCTCAAACTCTTCCGCAACCGACGGCGCTCTTGATCTCCCGACAAGAGCGCAGAAAACAAAAAAGCCCCGCGGGCCGACTGCCTGCGAGGCGATTTTCATGGAGCGGGTGAAGGGAGTCGAACCCTCGTCTCCAGCTTGGAAGGCTGGGGTAATAGCCGTTATACGACACCCGCTTCGAGAGTTTTGGAATCTTACCACAGAGCCCGTCGAATTGCCAAACACCCGAGCCCTGCGGACCGTGCGCCTCAGGCGTTGCGCGAGGCGAGAAGGCGTTCGAGCCAGAAGAGGCCGACGATGGTCTTGACGTCCGTGATGCGGCCGTCGGCGCACATGTCGAGCGCCTCCTTCAGATCGACGCGGACAACCTCGAGATGCTCGCCCTCGTCAAGGGCCTGCGTGCCCCAGGAGAGGTCCTCGGCCAGAAACACGACGATGCGTTCATTGGAATAACCGATCGCGTTGTTGAGTTCGCCGAGTCGCGTCCAGCGCGCTGCGTGAATGCCGCACTCCTCGACGAGCTCGCGCTTCGCGCAGTCGAGCTCGGCCTCGCCCTGATCGAGCTTGCCCGCAGGAATCTCCCAGAAGGCCCTGCGCAGCGGATGGCGCCACTGGCGTTCGAGGCCGATCGTGCCGTCAGCCCCCAGGGCGATCATGCCGGCCGCGCCGCCGTGGCGCAGGCCGAAGCGGCGGCTCGGACGTCCGTCGGGAAGGACGACGTCCTCCTCGACCACCTTGATGAAGCGGCCGTCGAGGAGCACGCGCTCGGCGACGGACGTTTCGGTGAGCGGATCGTTCTCTCGCTCGGCGCGGGGAACGGGAGCCTCAAGCTTCGGATAGGGGCACTCGGCGGTCGTATGTTTGGTCATGGCGGATGTTCCGGAAAAAAGCGGTTCCTTCAGTATATGCCAGCCGTACGTGCGGGGGAGGCCCATGCCGGCGGACTGGGCTACAATGACCGATTCCTTTTTTCCCCAAAAAAATACCAGTACATGCACGCCGCAGTCGTTGTAGCGGGCCTCACGGGCCTGCAGACCGCCCTGTCCCTCGTCAGAAAAGGTGCCGACGTCACCGTCATCGAAGCCCAGCGCGCGCCCTGCCAGGGCGCGAGCTACTGTGCGGGCGCCGTTCTCGGCGACCCCGCACCCGCGCCGATCGCACGTCCGGCAGGACGTCTTGCGCGCCTCAAGGCGCTCGCCTCGAACACCTCGGAACTCGTCTACGGCAGCGGCGCGGCCGTTCGCCACCCGAGCTTCATCTCCGCCATGACCGCATGCCGCGAGCCCGCGCGATGCGAGGCGAGGGACGCGCTCGCCGCGGAGCTCTCCGAGGCCTCGACGTCGATGCTCAGGGCCGAGGCGCAGGAGCACGGCTTCATTCTTCAGGAAAGCGCGGGCACGATCATCGTCTCGCCCGAGGCCGGCGAAGCGTCCCCCGCGACGCTTGAGGACGTCACCGCCATCGAGCCCTCGCTCTATGCGGCCACGGACGTCGGGAGCTTCTCATTCTCGCGCGCGACCACCTGGTCCGTGAGCTACTACGCCAAGCAGCTCAGGGAACACCTCGCCGAAGCGGGAGTGAAGATCCTCTGCAGCAGGAAGGCGACGGGCCTCATCTCCGACAACGGCCGCATCTGCGGCGTGGCGGCGGACGAGCCCGTCAGGACCGACGCCGTCGTCGTCGCCTGCGGCACGGGCGCCCTTGAAATTCTTCCCAAACATGCCTACGGCGGCGTGCCGCTTGCGCCCGTCACCCGCTCCGTGCTCAACGTGAGCCTCTCGGGCGACGCCTGCGTGATGCGCCATGCCGTGAGGACGCCCGAGGGACGCATCGCACTGCCGCTCGACACGTTCGTGCGCATCATGGGCCGCTGGCATCTCGGCGCCCAGGAGCACTGCCCCGTCGACAAGGAGTACAAGGCGCTCTGGGAAATGGGCGTGAAGCTCTTCCCCGCCGCCACCGACTGGTCTCAGGGGCGCTATCTCTCGCACACCGTGCTCTCGAGCCCCGACGGCCTGCCCGTCGCAGGCGCCTCCGGCATGCCGGGGCTGCACCTGAGCATTGCGGGCGGCATCCACGGCGCCGACTTCTGCACGGCCGTGGCGGACGTCGTCTCCGACGGCGTCCTCGGACGCGAGAACCCCTTCTCCGAACGCCTCTCCTGGCGGCGATTCGGCGGTTGACTTCCTCCTCCGTCCTAAAGGGCGGGGATTCCTTGGGCCACGCGATCGCGTGGCTTGAGGATGGCTCCCATTGATGGCATCGAGTCCTCCGGCCGAAAGCCTTGCTCCCCAATACTCACTACATGGGCGATGTGCTTTTTGTTGTGTGCACTCGGGCCTGTCCGGCCC
>OGZM01001265.1_pt1 | contig 22102 bp, 17 predicted proteins | sample 1576821 | NCBI WGS metagenome assembly OGZM01 (sample SAMEA3541491, study PRJEB24748) | human gut metagenome | biome: human gut; feature: human-associated habitat; material: faeces | place: China | collected 2012
GTGAGCAATATAAATCTGCTGATATTTTTACGAAGAGAATTTTATTTCTCAGCTCGAGTTATATTTACAAATAAATTTCTATCGGAGTTTTGTTATAAAGCAGAAAAAAGGGAACTGTTTCCAATCCCCTCTTCTCTTACTGTTTATAATTAATATTTTAGGTTGTAATATTATTAATCTTATAAAGATTCAATAAATCTTCTGTATCCTGCTTTTCCCTCTTCATCTTGTTTATACACTCCTGCATTTTCCAATACTTTAGAGAAAGCAATTCCAATTTCAACTTTAATTATATTTTCTATGTTTTCAGCTGTAATATCATTATATTTAGCCAAAATTTCTTCACACCAGTCAGCGTGTTTTTCAACTTTTTCATTAGCTCTGATTAATTCAGCAGCATTAGGTTTAACCATAAGCTCTTCTAATATTCCGATTTCCTCTTTAAGTCTTCCCGGAAGAACAGCAAGTCCCATTACCTCAATAAGCCCGATGTTCTCTTTTTTGATATGATGAAGTTCTTGGTGAGGGTGGAATATTCCAAGAGGATATTCTTCAGATGTTCTGTTGTTTCTTAGAACTAAATCTATTTCATAGTCTTCGCCTTTTTTTCTTGCAATAGGAGTAATTGTGTTGTGAGGTGTATCTCCTGTAAATGCAGAGATTTCACATTTAATGTCGCTGTATCCTCTCCATGCAGTAAGGATTTTATCTGATAAATCAACTAATTTTTCTTTAGATTTTCCTCTTAAACGGATAACAGACATAGGCCATTTAACTTTTTCAACAGCTACATCTTCAAATCCTTTTATAGTGAAAGTTTCTTCAGCTTTTGCCATAGCCATTGGGAACTCATGGTGTCCTCCTTGGAAGTGGTCGTGGCTTAAAATAGAACCTCCAACTATTGGAAGATCTGCATTTGAACCAACGAAATAGTGAGGGTAAATATCTACAAATTCCAATACTCTTTCAAAACTTCCTCTGTCTATTTTCATAGGTCTGTGAATTCCAGAGAATAAAATACAGTGCTCATTATAGTAAACGTATGGAGAGTATTGTAAAAACCACTCTTCATTTGTTAATGTTACAGGAATTATTCTGTGGTTTTGTCTTGCAGGGTGATTCATTCTTCCTGCATATCCTTCATTTTCTTTGCAAAGAAGGCATTTAGGGTATGAAGATTGAGGAGCAAGTTTTGCTTTTGCAATATCTCTTGGGTCTTTTTCAGGCTTAGAAAGATTTACTGTAATCTCAATATCTCCATATTCTGTATCAGCTAACCAGTGAAGGTTTTTAGCAATTCTGTCTACTCTGATATAGTTTGTATTTTGAGAGAAAGCATAGTAATTATCAGTAGCTGTCATAGGAGATACTTTATAATCTTCTTTGAATTTTCTGATAACTTCACTTGGTCTTGGAGTAAGTTCTCCCATAATTTTTGTATCAAATAAATCTCTTTCATCAAAAGTATTTTCTATAAGACCTTTTTCAGCAGCCCAGTCACACATTCTGCTTACAATGTCATAAGGCTTTTCAATTTCAAAAGTTTCTGTTACAGTTTCACAGTCATCAAGTCCGAAAACTGAAAGAAGTTTGTTTCTGCTGTAAGTAACATCTTCTTTTTCTATTAATTTCACACTCTCAGCAAAAGCTAAAAGTTTTTCAATTTCTAAATAAATATTTATATTTTCCATTAGCATTCACCTAACTTTCTTGAACCGTCTCCAACGTTAGCAACATAGAAATCAGCAACAAGTCCAGTTTCTTTAGTGTATTTTTCTCCGACATTTTTTATAAATTCATCAATAAATTCATTTTTAACAAGACTTACTGCACATCCTCCAAATCCTGCACCAGTCATTCTTGCTCCAACAGTTCCTTCCTGCTCCCAAGCAGCAGCAACTATTGCATCAAGTTCTTTTCCAGTTACTTCATAATCATCTCTTAAAGATATATGAGATGCGTTCATTAATTTTCCAAAAGCCTCAATATTATTTTCTTTTAAGTTTTTAACACTGTCAAGAACTCTTACATTTTCAGAAACAGCGTGTCTTACTCTTGGAAGAGCCTCTTCAGATTTTATAAATCCTTTTGCCTCTTCAAAATCAGCCATTGTCATATCACAAAGGTGATTGATTTTCTTTCCAGCCTCTTGAATATCTTTTAAAGCTCCCTCACAAGATGATCTTCTTTCGTTATATTTAGAATCTGCAAGTCCTCTTCTTTTGTTTGTGTTCATTATAACTATTGAAATTCCATCTAATTTTACTGGAACATAATCATATTCTAATGTGTCACAGTTAAGAAGAATAGCTTTATCCTCTTTTCCCATTCCAACAGCAAACTGATCCATAATACCGCAGCTTACTCCGATAAATTGATTTTCAGCCTGTTGTCCGTATTTAACTATATCTATCATAGAAACTTTATCATTAAGCCCAGCTATTTCTCTTAAGATTGTTCCCATTAAAACTTCAAGAGATGCTGAAGATGAAAGCCCTGCTCCATTTGGTATGTTTCCGAAAAATACTATATCTGCTCCATTTTCTATATTATATCCGTTTTTTATAAATGCATCGATTACACCTTTACAGTAATCTGCCCATACATCTGTCTTTATTAATTTTTCTAAAGAAAATTCTATTACTCCGTCTTTTTCAAAATTCATAGAATACATTCTGAATGTTTTGTCTTCTCTTCTTCTGCAAACTGCGTATGTACCAAAACTTAATGCACATGGGAAAACATATCCGCCATTATAATCTATGTGTTCTCCAATTAAATTAACTCTTCCTGGAGTGAAGAAAATCTCTTTTTTACCCTCAGTTCCAAAAATCTCATTAAATTTTTCAACAACCTGCATTTCAACTGCCATTTTTAATCCTCCTAAGAATTTATTCTGTACAGATATTATACTTTATGTTAAAAAAAATATAAAACATTTTAATAAAAATATGGTATACTTAATTAAATAAATTTATAAAGTCACTGTTTTATTTATTTTTTGTTTTGACAAAAGCCAATAAATGTATTAAAAATAATAATAACAGATGTAGAGGTGTTATATGAAGCAAAGTGTAAGAGAAGAAGAAATTCTCAGAATAATTAAAGAAAGAAAAACAATTTCTCGGCTGGAACTGGCAGAATTATTTGACTTAACACCTGCTAGAATTTCTAAAATAATAAAATCTTTATTAGATAAAAAAATTATTTTGGAAAGAAACATTGGAGTATCCACAGGAGGAAGACCACCTATAATACTCACAATAAATGAGCAGATTTTTGGAGATGTTATGGGGCTTAATCTTGCTCCTAAAAATATCTTTCTTACTGTCGGTAAAATAAACGGAGATATAAGCAAAAGAAAAAAATATTCTTTGGAAAAAATAAAAGATGATGATATTCTTGCTTTTATTGACAAGGTGATTGCAAATACTCTGGCAGCTGAAAAGAAAATAGGAGTTATCACAATAATAATAACAGGATTTGTTGATCAGAAAAAAGGAACCTCTATTATGTCTCCTCACTATAAATGGAGAAACTTAAACATAGTAAAACATATAGAGGACAAATTCAAACTTCCTGTGCTCCTTGAACATGATGTAAGAGCTATGGCACTTACAGAACAGCAGATAGGATCCTGCAGAGGTATTGATAATTTTGTTATTTTTAATATCTGTGAAGGAATAGGAACATGCACCTGCATTGACGGAAATATATACAGAGGTTTCAACTCCATAGCAGGAGAGATGGGACACATTGTTATAAATACCAGCAGTATAAGAAAATGCTCCTGTGGAAAAAGAGGCTGTCTTGAGGCAGAATCCTCCAACACAGCAATTATCAACAGAATTACATCAGATATAAAAATTGGAAAATACAGCATGCTTAAAGATATATTGGCTAAAAAAGGTTCTCTTGACATGAATGATATTCTTTTAGCAGTTAAAAAACGTGACTTTTTAGCTATACAGGTTACAAACGAGGCTGTGGAATATATAGCCCAAGGACTTAATATATTAGTTTCTATTATTGATCCTGAAAAAATTATTTTGGTAGGAGAGATTTTTACCAGCAAATTTTTAATGGATACCCTTAAATTTGAGTTAAATAAATTTTCTTTAGAATTTCAAAAATGTGTTATAGAACCAACCAAACTTGGAGATGAGTTATTTTATTACTCACCTATCGCAGTAGTAGTGAAGAACATATTTGAAAACAGAGAATTTACTAAGAAATATATAACAAAAATAGGGGGCAAATATGATTTCGACTAATAAAAAAAAATGGGGTATTACAAAAAACGGCGAAGAAGTATACTGTTACACACTTAAAAATGAATTTGCTGAAATTGAAATACTTAACTACGGAGGAATTATAAAAAAAATAATGACTCCTGACAAAAATGGAAAATTTGAAAATATTGTTTTAGGATTTGATGAAATAAAAGGATATGAAGAACGTTCACCGCATTTTGGTGCAGTTGTTGGAAGAACAGCAGGAAGAACTAAAAAGGGTGAATTAATAATTAATGGAAAATTATATCAGCTTGGTATTAACAACGGAAATAACAATCTGCATGGATATCCTGAGTATTACGGACAGAAAATATGGAATGCAGAGCTTACGGAAGAGGGAAGCAAAGCTGTTCTGACTTTAAAAAGAACATCCCCTCATCTTGAAGCAGGTTATCCGGGAAAAGTGGATTTCACCATTAAATATATTTTAGAAGATAACGTATTGATTCTTGAATATGAAGGAATACCAGACAGAGAAACATATATAAACTTAACTAACCATACATATTTTAATTTAAGCGGAAACTGCAAAGAGGACATTGGAAATCAAATATTAACACTTTTCTGTGATGAGTATCTTGAAGTTAATGAAGAAACTCTTCCTGTAAAAATATCACCAGTTGATAAATCTATTTTTGATTTAAGAGCAGGAAGAAAATTTAATGAATTTTTTACTTCTGAAGATAAACAGGCAGTCATTGTAAATCATGGTATTGATCATCCATTTGTTCTTTCTCACAAAGAAAAAATTGATGCACTGTGTATTGATGAAAAAAGCGGAAGAACTCTTAAAATGGTAACTGACCAGCCTGTGACTGTTATCTATACAGGAAACTATCTTGACGAAGCAGGAGAGATTGCAGACGGGGTTTTGTGCAGAAATCATTTTGGTTTCTGTTTAGAAACACAAGACTATCCAGATGTTCTTAAATTTATTCCTGAAAAAAGTAAAATATACAATTTAAATAAAAAATATTATCAAAAAACGGCTTTCATTTTCAATGATTCTGTTAAATAAATAAAAAAAGTGTATTGACAAAATACAAATTAAAAAGTATATTAGAATAGAAAGAATTAAAAATTCTTAAAAAATTTAATGAGTATTAAGATAAAAACATAAGGTGTATTATAAAAACTTAGGAGGTAATTTTATATGAAAAAAGCAAGTATCTTTTTAGGAGCAGTTATTTTAGCAGCAGGACTTGTAGGGTGCGGAGGAGAAAAGAAAGCTGAAGAAGCTAAAGCTCCTGCAAAATTAAGAGTAGGTCTTACAGCTTACAAATATGACGATAACTTTATCGCTCTATTCAGACAAGTAGTAAGTGACGAAGCAGCTAAAGTTGCTGACAAAGTTGATTTACAAATGAACGACTCTCAAAACAGCCAAACTACACAAAATGACCAAATAGATGTTATGTTATCAAAAGGTGTTGATTCTCTTGCTATCAACCTAGTTGACCCAGCATCAGGAGCAACAGTTCTTGAAAAAATAAAAGCAGAAGGAGTACCAGTAGTATTCTATAACAAAAGACCTGATCAATCAGTTATCGATTCTTATGACAAAGCTTACTATGTAGGAATCGACCCTAACGCTCAAGGAATTGCTCAAGGAGAATTAATTGCTAAACTTTGGAAAGAAAATCCAGCTCTTGACCTTAACAAAGACGGTGTTATCCAATACGTTATGTTAAAAGGAGAACCTGGACACCCAGACGCTGAAGCAAGAACAATATACTCAGTAAAAACTCTTAACGAAATGGGAATTGCTACTGAAGAATTACACTTAGACGCAGCTCTATGGGATACAGCTATGGCAAAAGACAAAATGGACGCTTGGTTATCAGGACCTAACGGAGATAAAATAGAAGTTGTTATCTGTAACAACGACGGAATGGCTTTAGGAGCTATCGAATCTATGAAAGCATTCGGAAAAGCTTTACCAGTATTTGGTGTTGACGCTTTACCAGAAGCTCTAGTTAAAATTGAAGCTGGAGAAATGGCAGGAACAGTTCTTAACGACGCTAAAGGTCAAGGAACAGCTACATTTGATATCGCTGTTAACCTTGCAGCAGGAAAACCAGCAACAGAAGGAACTGATTTAGTTCTTGAAAATAAAGTTTTACTAGTTCCAAGTATTGGAATTGACAAATCTAACGTAGCTCAATTCAAATAAAAATTATAAGTAAATGCTTGAGAGAGAGTGTAAACATTTCACTCTCTCTTTCTATATAAGAAACAAATGTAAAGGAGATAATATGGAAAACACAAAATACTTATTGGTAATGGATAATATCTCTAAGGAATTCCCAGGTGTTAAGGCTTTAGATGGTGTAAATCTAAATGTAAGACCTCATAGTGTTCATGCTCTGATGGGAGAAAACGGAGCTGGGAAATCAACTCTTATGAAATGTTTATTCGGAATATATAAAAAAGACGGTGGAAAAATTCTTTTAGACGGTAAAGAAATTAACTTTACTTCTGCTAAAGAAGCTCTTGATAACGGAGTATCAATGGTTCACCAAGAATTAAACCAAGTTACTCAAAGAAACGTTCTTGACAATATCTGGCTTGGAAGATTCCCTATGAAAGGGGCATTTGTTGATGAGAAAAAAATGTATGATGATACAGTTAAAATCTTCAAAGACTTGGATATTGACGTTGATCCTCGTCTTAAAGTAGCAGATCTTTCTGTATCACAAAGACAGATGATAGAAATAGCAAAAGCTGTTTCTTACAATTCAAAAATAATAGTTATGGACGAACCTACTTCATCTTTAACAGAAAACGAAGTTAAACACTTATTCAAGATTATAAATAAGTTAAGAGATAACGGATGCGGAATTGTCTATATCTCTCACAAAATGGAAGAAATTAAAGAAATTTCTGATGACATTACAATAATGAGAGACGGTAAATGGGTTGCAACAGAATCAGTTGCTGAACTTACAACTGATCAAATCATAAACATGATGGTTGGTAGAGACCTTACTAATCGTTTCCCTCCAAAAGATAATGAAATCAAAGAAGTTATCTTAAAAGTTGAAAATCTTTGTGCTCTTCACCAGCCTTCATTAAAAGAGGCAAGTTTTGAACTTCATAAAGGTGAAATTTTAGGAGTTGCAGGACTTGTTGGTTCAAAAAGAACAGACATTGTTGAAACTTTATTCGGTATAAGAGAGAAAGCAGCCGGAAAAATTATCCTTAACGGAAAAGAAGTTAAAAACAGAACTCCAAATGAAGCAATTAAAAACGGTTTCGCTCTTGTTACAGAGGAACGTAGAGCAACTGGTATATTCAGCATGCTTGATATAAAAGTAAACTCTATTGTTTCAAATATCGACCATTATAAAAATAAATTATTTGGACTTCTTAACAATAAAAAAATGTGCGACGATACTAAATGGGTTATTGAAAGTATGAGAGTTAAAACTCCTTCTCAGTCAACAGCAATCGGAACTCTTTCTGGAGGAAACCAACAGAAAGTAATTTTAGGAAGATGGCTTCTTACTGAGCCTGATGTATTAATGCTTGACGAACCTACAAGAGGTATTGACGTTGGAGCTAAATATGAAATTTATCAGCTTATGATAGACCTTGCTAAAAAAGATAAGGGAATCATAATGATTTCTTCAGAAATGCCTGAGCTTTTAGGTGTTACTGACAGAATTCTGGTAATGAGTAATGGTAGAGTTGCCGGAATAGTAAACACAAAAGAAACTTCACAGGAAGAGATACTGACTCTTTCTGCTAAATATTTATAATCGAAAGTAATAAGGAGAGAATTATGAACTTACCAAAAACAAAAGACGGAAAAATTGATATCAAAAAAGTTTTAATCCAGTCAGGATTATATTTAGTTTTATTTGCAATGCTTGTTCTTATAATTATAAAAGAACCTTCTTTCTTAAGTATAAGAAACTTCAGAAACATTTTAACACAATCTTCTGTTAGAGCAATTATAGCTCTTGGGGTTGCAGGGCTTATCGTTACAACTGGTACTGACCTTTCTGCAGGTAGACAAGTTGGATTTGCAGCAGTTATTTCTGCTACATTATTACAAGCTACTACAAATGTTAACAAAGTTTTCCCTGAATTAGGAGAAATCCCTATATTCCTTGTTATCTTAGCTGTTATAGTTGTTGGTGGAATAGTTGGGGCATTTAACGGTGCTGTCGTAGCATTCTTAAATCTTCACCCATTTATCGTTACTATGGGATCTATGACAATCGTTTATGGATTAAACTCATTATACTATGACTATGTTGGCGGATCTCCAATATCTGGATTTGATGCAAGATATACAAGCTTTGCTCAAGGATTTATTAATATAGCAGGATTCAGACTTCCATACCTAATTATATATGCAGCTGTATGTGCAATTATTATGTGGGTATTATGGAATAAAACAAAATTTGGTAAAAACTTATTCGCAGTTGGTGGAAACCCAGAAGCTGCAAGAGTATCTGGAGTAAACGTTGCATTAACATTAATAACTGTTTATGCTCTTTCTGGAGTATTCTATGCATTTGGTGGATTCTTAGAAGCTGGACGTATCGGATCTGCAACTAACAACCTTGGATTCATGTATGAAATGGACGCTATCGCAGCCTGCGTTATCGGTGGAGTTTCTTTCTACGGAGGAGTTGGAAGAATTTCCGGAGTTATCACAGGAGTTATTATCCTTACAGTTATCAACTATGGATTAACTTATGTAGGTGTAAGCCCATACTGGCAATATATCATCAAAGGAGCTATCATTATAGTTGCTGTTGCATTCGACTCTATGAAATACTCTAAAAAAAGTTAGAAATTAATAAAATTAAAATAAAATGGACAAGAGATAAAAATCTTGTCTTTTTTATTTTACCTTAAAAAAGAATTTTTATTTATTTTTTCTACAATAATCTTCTTTTTAAAAATTATTTAAAATCTTTTTAAAAGGTCTTTAATAAGTAATAAAATTATATATCAAAAAAAAATTTGTGTCAATATAATTTTTTAAATAAAAAGGATTATTTATTAAAAATACTTTTTTTGTATATTTTCTTCTTGAAAATTATCCCATTTCATGCAATAATATAACAGCATATAGTAATATAAAAATAACATTTTCACAATATATTGTGTTCAGGAGGGAAAAATGATAAAAGTATATGGAAAAGAAGGATGCAGCAAATGTGAAGCTTTAAAAAGAATTTTAGATGATAAAAAAATTCAATATGAATATATCCAAGATTTAAAAACTCTTATGACAGTGGCAAGCAAAGCAAGAATTATGAGTGCACCTGTTGTTGAGCAGGACGGAAAATTCTATACAATGGAAAGTTTCACAGAGGTTATATAATGAGAGAGGTAATCAACAGAGCAGGGATAAAAGAAAACTTAGATATTACAAAAATAAGAGAAAAACTTATAAGAGCCTGTAAAGATTTAGAAGTAAATATGGTACAGCTTGAAAGCCATATTGATTCAATCTATCAGGAAAATATAACAACAAAAAAAATTCAGGAATCTTTGATAAATCAAGCTGTTTCCATGACAAGTTTTGAGGAAAGCGACTGGACATATGTTGCAGGAAGACTTCTTATGATGGAAACAGAAAGAGAGGTTTTTCACAAAAGAGGTTTCTCTTACGGAGAATTTTATAAAACAATAAAACTGTTAACAGAAAAAGAAATTTATGATGCAAGACTTCTTGAATATACAGAAGAAGAAATTAATACACTTGGAAAAATAATAGATTCTTCAAGAGATATGATGTACGATTATGCCGGTGCAAATATGTTTGTAAACAGATATCTTATTAAGCACAAGGGGAATGTATACGAACTGCCGCAGGAAGTTTTTATGTGTATTGCAATGCTTTTGGCTGTAAATGAAAAAGACAAAGTTTCTGTTGCTGAAAGATTTTATAATGCTTTATCACTTAAAAAAATCTCTCTGGCAACACCTATTCTGGCAAATTTAAGAATACCAAAAGGAAACCTGTCTTCATGTTTTATAAGTGCAATGGATGATGATATAAATTCAATTTTTTATAATATAGATACTATTGCAAAAATAAGTAAAAACGGCGGTGGTGTAGGACTTAATGTTTCAAGAATAAGAGCCAAAAACTCTATGGTAAACGGATATTATAATGCCAGCGGCGGAGTTGTTCCTTGGATAAAAATTGTTAACGATACTGCTGTTGCTGTAAATCAGCAGGGAAGAAGAGCAGGAGCTGTAACTGTTGCTCTTGATTCATGGCATCTGGATATTGAAACATTCTTGGAACTGCAGACAGAGAATGGAGATCAGAGAGGAAAAGCATATGATATTTACCCGCAGGTTGTGTTGTCTGATCTGTTTATGAAAAAGGTTGAAAACAATCTTCAATGGACACTTGTAGACCCATATGAAATCCGTAAAAAATATAATGTTGAATTATGTGAACTTTATGGAGAGGAATTTGAAAAAATTTACAATGAAATTGAAAAGGATAATTCTCTTACATTAAAGAAAATTATAAAAGCAAGAGAACTTTTCAAAGAGATAATGAAAGTGCAGATTGAAACGGGAATGCCTTATATTTTCTTTAAAGACAGAGCAAATTTTATGAACCACAACAGCCATAAGGGAATGATTGGAAACGGAAATCTGTGCATGGAAAGTTTTTCTAATTTTTCCCCAAGTACAAATTTCAGAGAAGAAAATATAGAGGGAAATGGTGTAAGAACAGTAAATCTTGGAGAGGTGCATACATGCAATCTTGTTTCACTAAACCTTGCTGAACTTGAAAAAGAAGAGTTTGAAAACATTGTTGATACTGCTGTAAGAATTCTTGACAACACTATTGATTTAACAAAAACACCTATAAAAGAATCTGACAAACACAATTCTGCATACAGAACTATTGGTGTGGGGGCTATGGGACTTGCTGATTATCTTGCCAGAGAATATATGATTTATGAAGAATCACTGCAGGAAATAGATGAGCTTTTTGAAGAGATAGCCTTATACTCTATAAAATCATCTGCACTTCTGGCAGAAGAGAGAGGATATTATCCAATGTTTAAAGGTTCTGACTGGGACAAAGGACTATTTTTTAAAAAGGACAGAGAGTGGTATATAAATAATTCAAAATTTGCTGATAAATGGAATGAAGTTTTTGATTTGGTTAAAAAGCACGGACTTCGTAATGGAGAACTTACTGCTGTTGCACCAAACACTTCTACATCTCTTCTTATGGGAGCAGCAGCCTCAGTAAATCCTACTTTCTCAAGATTCTATATTGAGAAAAATCAAAAAGGAGCAGTGCCGAGAGTTGTAAAACATCTTAAGGACAGAGCATGGTTTTACCCGGAATTTAAAAATGTAAATCCTCAGACATATGTAAAAATAATGAGCAGAATAGGAAAATGGATAACTCAAGGGGTATCTATGGAGCTTATGTTTGATCTTAACAAAAACATAAAAGCAAAAGATATTTATGATACTTTTATCACTGCATGGAAAGAGGGCTGCAAATCTGTTTATTACATAAGAACTATTCAGAAAAATACAAATATAGCAAATGAAAAAGAGGAGTGTGAAAGCTGCAGTGGATAGAAAAAAACTTTTTAACCCTTTGGGAAATGATTCCCTTTCAGAAAGAAAGATTATTAAAGGGGACAGCACAAATATTTTTAATCTGAACAATGTTAAATATCAATGGGCAAATCATCTTTACAGAACCATGATGGGAAATTTCTGGATACCTGAAAAAATAGATTTAACACAGGATAAAAATGATTATAAAAATCTTACTGATTATGAAAGAGAGGCATATGATGGGATTTTGTCATTTTTGATTTTCTTGGACAGTATTCAGACAAACAATATACCTAATATTTCTGATTTTGTTACAGCACCGGAGGTAAATCTTGTTCTTTCAATACAGACATTCCAAGAGGCTATTCACTCTCAGTCTTATCAATATATTATAGAATCTATTCTTCCAAAAGAGATAAGAAATTCTATTTATGACAAATGGAGAGAGGACAAAGTTCTTTTTGAAAGAAACAGTTATATAGCTGAAATATATCAGAAGTTTATAGAATCAGCAGATGATGAAAATTTTGCAAAAGTAATTATAGCTGATTATCTTTTAGAGGCAATATATTTTTATAACGGATTTAATTTTTTCTATCTTCTTGCAAGCAGAAACAGAATGATGGGAACATCTGATGTTATAAGGCTTATCAACAGAGATGAACTTTCCCATGTAGTTCTTTTCCAGCAGATGTTTAAAGAGATAAGAAATGAAAATCCAAATATTTTTAAAGAAGAGCTTATATATGAAATGTTTGAGAAAGCTGTGGAACAGGAAATCAGCTGGACTAATCATATAATTGGAAATCAGATTTTGGGAATTACAGAAGAAACAACAGAAAAATATACAAAATGGCTTGCTAATGAGAGGCTAAAATCTATTGGACTAAAACCAATTTATGAGGGATTTGATAAAAACCCTTATAAGCATTTGGAGAAATTTGCTGACACTGAAGGAGAGGGAAACGTTAAGGCAAACTTCTTTGAAGGGACAGTAACAAGCTATAATATGAGTTCATCAGTTGAAGGCTGGGATGAATTCTAATTCCTTCTTCTTATCATAAAATAAAAATAAAATTCTCGATTTTAAAAATATCTGCGTAACTTATGCAGCGAGTTCGTCGATGCAGGAGGCTGAGAGCTTGATAGAGCTCTCAACGACTAGCAGAGCCGACGAATTAAAAATTTCATTTATTAAATTTTTAATTTGTTCTTCAGCTATTCTTGTAAGCAATATAAGTAGCTGATATTTTTTCTAAGAGAATTTTATTTTTTATTTTGTTTCATATTTTTTAATTAAATTTTAATTTTTATATGGGATAATCCCCTCATAATAAAAAAACAAAAAAATGAGGAGGCACCAAAATGTCTGAAATTGAATATGGACACCATATCTCGTATAAAAATATTTTAAAAATTATAATCGTTTATCTTCTTATATTTCTTCCTGTGGTATTTGTGAGATACCCGGATATAAGAAATGAAATTAAATATTTTATTGTTGCTGACAACATGATAGAAAGCAAAAATTATTTTATCCTGAAATATTTTTCAGAACTTTATCCAGATAAGCCGCCTTTATATTTTTGGCTGCTGTCTTTTCTGAAAGAACATTTCAGCAAATATTTTGTGCCTTTGGCTGTTTTGTTTGGAAGTACAATTCCTTCACTTCTGCTTACAATATTTTCATACAGCCTTTTTGCAAAAATGAGAAATGAAAAAACAGGATTTCTAATTGCTCTTTCTCTGTGCACAATCCCATTTTTCATAGGAACTTCTGTTTTCTTAAGAATGGATATACTGATGACTTTCTTTATTGTCTTTGCACTTTATAAATTTTTCTTTATGTATTACTGCTGTGCAGAAAGAAATCTGTTTAACCTTATAACAATGTATCTGAGTATTGCTTTGGCAATTCTTACAAAAGGACCTGCAGGAGCAGCAGTGCCAATATGTACAATCCTTACTTTTTTACTTCTTGAAAAAAATATGAAATTTTTGAAAGAGATACATTTTATAAAAGGAATTATGCTTGTTTTGGGAATTATGGCTCTGTGGCTTTATGCAATATATCTTCAGCCAGAGGGAAAGGAATATATCTCTCTTCTTCTTGGGCAGGAAACAATAGGCAGAGTAGTAAAATCTAAAACTCATATACAGCCTGTTTATTATTATCTGGAAAGAATACCCCTTATTATGTTTCCATATGGAATTCTTTTTATTGGAAGTCTTGTTTATTATATTAAAAATATAAAATCATACAGCAAATGGGACGAATTGGAAAAAATAGGTTTTGCATGGACAGTTATACCTTTTATTCTGTTTTCTCTTGCCAGCGGAAAATTAGAGATATATCTTATCCCTATGTTTCCCGGAATGATTGCAATGGTATATGCTTTTATATTCAAAACACAAGATACAAAAGTAAGCAGCATTTTAATAAAAATATCTATGATTCTTCTTGTTTTCCCTCTTCTTTTTGATAAATTTTTCAATAAGAAGAAAGATTTTTATAAAAAACTTATGTGTTTCCCAGCAGGAGTTATCACAGTATTTCTGTTTGTTTCTCAGGGTATGAAACTATATAATTCCAATTTTACATTAAAGCCTGTTGTGGAAATAATAAACAGTGATAATAAAAATATTACAGCATACAGATTTCCTGATTTTTTAAATGTAACAAATATTGTAGGGCAGTCTTTTGAAAATATAAGCAATACTGATGAACTTAAAAATAAACTGGAAGATAAAGATAATATGCTCATAGTGGGAAGAACTAAATATGAAAAAGATTTGCAGAATATTCCTGATTTAAATTTTGTTTATAAAAATAGAACTTACTGTGTTTACTCTAAATAATTTGACTTTTTTAAATAAAAAAGCTATATATAAATTATTAGTAAGTAATTTTATATAACAGGTTTAGAAGGAGGCATTTATATGTGGTTTATTTTTGCTTTGTTTTCAGCTCTTTTTGCATCTCTCACATCTATTTTTGCAAAAATAGGAATTGAGGGAATTAACTCAAATCTTGCTACTGCCATTAAAACTGTTGTTGTTCTCATAATGGCATGGATTATAGTCTTTATCACAGGACAGCATAGCAATATTGGAAATATTACCGGAAAAAGCTGGCTGTTTCTTATTCTTTCAGGAGCATGTACAGGTCTTTCGTGGTTGTGTTATTATAAGGCTCTTCAAATTGGAGAGGCATCAAAAGTTGTTCCCATTGATAAATTCAGGGTAGTTATCAGCATGGTATTCGCATTTATAATTTTAAAAGAGACTGTAGAAATAAAAACTATTATTGGCGGAATATTTATAACTATTGGAACTTTTGTTTTAATTTTTTAAAAACTATTACTTTTAGTAAATAAAAATTTAAAAAAATATCAGCATAATTTATACAGCAAAACAGAATATATAAAACTTATTTTCATTCTGTGAGCAATATAAATTTCTGATATTTTTTTATTGAAATATTTATTAAAAAATGTTAGATTTTAATAGTAAAAAAAATTTAATAAATTTTAAAAGTTTATAGGACTTTAGAAAACATGTTAAATAAAATAAGAATAAAATCTTCCATATTTTTAAGAAAATTTTATTCTTAAATTAATTTATCGTTCACGAACGAACTATTTTTCTAAAACCTGATATTCTTTAATTTCTATAGCTCTGTCTCCCTCTTCTGCCAAGCCGTTTGCAGCTTCCCCTTTATCTTCAGCAACTGCTTTTATTCTTAATTCCGGATATGGATTAGATGTTTCTGTTCTTATTTTTTCAACTTTTTCTTTTAGTTCATTTAATACTTTCTCTTCTCCAATTACCCAGTAAACCTGCTTTGTATTCTCATCTGTAAATGTATTGACATCTGCTCCGTAACTATAATTTCCTACATATTCTTTCTTTTGATTCTTAAGTGCCGAACATCCTGCAAGCATTACAACGATTAATAAAACTGCAAATATATTCTTTTTCATAATCATTCTCCTTGAATTTTTCTTTATTTCTATAAATAATAGTATATCATTTTTAAACCACTTTAGTAGTCCAGTCCTCAACATTCCAAACCTCTGTAACAACATCCATATAGAAATCCGGTTCGTGGCTTACAAGAATAACAGTTCCTTTAAACTCTCTTACAGCTTTTTTAAGTTCTTCTTTAGCCTCAACGTCAAGGTGGTTTGTAGGCTCGTCAAGAACAAGAACATTCAACTCTCTGTTCATTAATTTACAAAGACGAACTTTTGCATTTTCCCCTCCAGATAAAACTCTCATCTGGCTTGTTATGTGATCTCTTGTCAGTCCGCATTTTGCAAGAGCTGCCCTTGCCTCAGCATTTGTCATGCTTGGAAATTCGTTCCATATTTCATCAAGAGCTGTTGTAGTTGTGGCAATCTCTTCCTGCTCAAAATATCCTATTTCTAAGAATTGTCCATGCTCAACCTCTCCTGAAACAGGTTTTATAATTCCAAGCATAGTTTTTAAAAGAGTTGATTTTCCAAGTCCGTTAACTCCTTTTATAGCTATCTTCTGATTACGCTCTATTGTAAAGTTTAATGGTTTAGTTAAAGGCTCTCCATATCCAATTACTAAATCTTTGGCAGTGATAACCTCTCTTCCCGGAGTACGAGCCTCTTTAAATCCAAAAATTGGTTTCGGCTTTTCTCTTGCCATTTCAATTATATCCATTCTGTCAAGTTTTCTCTGACGGTCTTTTGCAAGATTTGTTGTAGCAACTCTCGCTTTGTTACGGGCAATGAAATCCTTAAGATGTTCAATCTCTTTCTGCTGTTTCTTGTATGCCTGTTCAAGCTGTCTTTTCTTTAAATCATACATTTCCTGAAACTGATAATAATCTCCTGAATATCTTGTCATCACAGCATTTTCCATATGATATATAACGTTTGTTACATCATTTAAAAATGGAATATCGTGTGAAACTAAAATAAAAGCATTTTCATAGTTCTGTAAAAAGTTTTTAAGCCATATAATATGATTTTCATCAAGAAAGTTTGTAGGCTCGTCAAGAATAAGAATCATAGGATTTTCAAGAAGAACTTTTGCAAGAAGTATTTTTGCTCTCTGTCCTCCTGAAAGCTCTGTAACATCTCTTTCAAGTCCGATATCCATAAGCCCGAGTCCTGCTGCATATTCCTCTATTTTTGAATCAAGAGAATAAAAATCCCCGCTCTCAAGAATACTTTGAATCTCTCCAACATCTTCCATAAGAACGTCCATTTCCTCTTGTGTACAGTCTCCCATTTTATCATAAATAGCTATCATCTCCTGTTCAAGTTCAAACATATGATTAAATGCTGAGCGAAGAATATCACGGATAGTTTTTCCCTTTTCAAGTGTACTGTACTGTTCTAAATATCCTGTTGTAATGTGGTTGCACCATTCAACTTTTCCCTCATCAGGCATAAGTTTTCCTGTAATGATATTAAGGAAAGTTGATTTTCCCTCTCCATTTGCTCCCACAAGCCCGATATGCTCTCCTTTTAAAAGACGAAAAGATACATTGTCTAAAATCTGTCTTGCTCCAAAACCATGGCTGACATTTGTTACATCTAAAATACTCATTAAAAACTCCTTATATATTAAATCTTTATTTTTCAAATTTTACTGCAATATTATCAGTATATCAGAAAATAAAAAAGAGAGCAAGATGCTCTCTTTAATTATTTATAAACTATGTATAAAATCTACAGTTTTTTTAATTCTTTCAAGTCCGTCCTGCACTTTTTTAATAGAACATGCCACATTAAGTCTAAGGAAATATCTTCCCTCTTCCCCATATGTCAGTCCCGGCATAACAGCAACTTCTCCAATATCAATCAAATATTTTTGGAAATCCTCACTTGATAAACCAAGCTTTGAAAAATCTATCCACGCAAAGTATGAACCTTGAGGAACTTCACAGCTTAAGTCAGGAATATTTTCCTCTAAATATTTTTTAACAAATCTGATATTGTTTTCTGTATATTTTACTAGCTCATCAACCCAGTATTCACACTGATTATATGCAGTAATTGTTGCAATAACAGCCAGAATAGATGGTGAAGAAAGAGCATCTCTGTTTTTAAGGATTCTTAAAAATTCATCTCTGTCTGTTTCAGAAGGAATGAAAAGATATGAACCTGTAAAAGCAGGAATATTAAATGTTTTTGATGCAGAAGTACATAAAATCATATTGTCTATATAATCTCCTGCCAACGAAAGAACAGGAATATGGTTTCCGCTGTACACAATATCCATGTGAATTTCATCAGAAATAATAAAGATATTGTGTTTTTTACAAATTTCTATTATTTTAAGAAGTTCATCTTTACTCCATACTTTTCCAACAGGATTGTGGGGACTGCAAAGAAGAAATATTTTAGCCTCTTTACATTTTTCTTCAAAATCAGCAAAATCAATTTCATATTTTCCATCAACATATTTTAATGGAGAAGTAATCATTTTTCTTTCATTTCCCTCTATCATTTTGAAGAAACCGTCATATCCCGGAGTATTTATAAGAACACCGTCTCCTTTTTCTGATTTCATTTCAATAAATTTTGAAACAGCATAGATTACACTTGGACTGTAAACTATCCATTCTTTGTCAATCTGATAGTTAAATCTTCTGTTATACCATCCTTCAACAGCATTTTTAAAATCATCATGGTTCCATCTGCTGTATCCGAATATTTTATGATTAATTCTTTTTATAAGAGCATCTGCTATTTCTTCAGGAGATTCCAGATCCATATCTGAAATTGTAAATGGAAGAAGTCCCTCTTTACCGAATCTGTCTTTTACATAATCCCACTGAGTGCAGTATGTTCCTCTCCTGTCTTTTATCTCATCAAAATTCATAAGATTCTCCTATTTTTTCATTAATTTTTCTAATTTATTCTTAACAACGTTAACTTGAGGTCCTATGATTACCTGAAGGTTAGTTTTGTCAAGTTTAACTACTGCTACTGCACCAGTTTCTTTTATTTCTTTTTCATCTATTAAATCCATGTTGTTTACAACAAGTCTTAATCTTGTTAAACAGTTGTCAAGAGATACAATGTTTTCTTTTCCTCCAAGAGCATTTAATAATCTCTCTTCGTCATATCCTCCAAGCTTAGCATCTTTTCCTTCTGCCATAACTTCTCTTCCAGGAGTTTTTAAGTTGAATTTTAAAATTGCCCATTTAAATACGAAGTAGTATATTATAAACCAAACAATTCCTACAGGTATTACAAGATACCATTTAGTTCTTGCTCCTTGTAACACTCCAAATACTAAGAAGTCAATGATGTTTCCGTCAGTATTTCCTATTACAACTTGAAGCATTCCCATTGCCATAAATCCTAATCCAACCATGATACAGTGGAAAACATATAGTCCAGGTGCTAAGAATAAGAATATAAATTCTAAAGGCTCAGTGATTCCACCAACAGCACAAGCAACGATTCCTGAAATTAAAAGTCCTTTAATTTTGCTTTTGTTTTCAGCTCTTGCAGTTGTATACATAGCTAGAGCAGCTGCCGGAAGTCCAAACATATATACAGGCATTTTACCTTGTGATAAGAATTTAGTTACATTTGGATCAAATATTCCGTTTGCAAACTGTTTATAGAATATTGTAAGAGCTCCTGAAACTGCCTCTCCATTAACAACAGCATCTCCACCTGCAGATGTAAATCTGATCATTGCAACAAGGATATGGTGTAATCCAAATGGTCTTAAAAGTCCTTCTCCAGCTCCAAATAAGAATGGTCCGAATGGTCCTGATTTACTGATTAAGTTTCCTATTCCAATAATAATGTTATTGAAGAAAGGCCAGATAAATGGAATTAATAAGCTTACAATACCAACTATAACAGCTGTTGCAATAGGAACAAATCTTGATCCTGTCCAGAATCCTAAGAAATCAGGAAGATTTATTGTACGATATTTTTCATGAACTTTGTAAACGATAATACCAATTATAAGTCCTCCAATAACCCCTGTATCAATACTGTGGATTCCCATAACCATAGCCTGCCCTGCTGCTTTCATATTTTCAGGTGAAGCTAAGTTTCCAGTAGTTTTTAATAAGAAGTTTACAGCAAGGTGTGACATTGTAAATCCAACATATCCAGAGAATGCTGCTACACCTTTGTCTTCTTTAGCAAGACCTAAAGGAATTGCAATTGCAAACATTACAGGAAGATTTGAAAATGCAAATGATCCGATTGTTGCCATAAAATTAAAAAACGCATTTAAAATTGAATTGTTTAAGAATGGAAGAATTTCTGCAGTAACCGGACTTGCTAAAGAACTTCCTACTCCTAACATAATACCACATGCTGCAAGTAATGATACAGGCAGTACAAATGTTTTTCCTAATCCTTGGAAAAACTCCCAAAAACTAACTTTTTTCGCCATATGTTTCCCTCCGATTTTTATATTATTTTTGATTCACTTTATTATATATTAACCAAAACGTAATGTTAATATACATAGTTTTTCATATTTTTTTGAAAAAAAGTTTTAGGGGTAATTTTTTATATTTGGAAAAAAATAATTCAATTTTATATAAATTTATATTATACTAATAGGATAGAGAGTTTAATTAATTTTGAAAAAGAGGTGTCATATGCATAAAAAAATAATGTTACAAGGAACTGGTTCGTCAGTTGGAAAATCAATTCTTACAGCAGGGCTTTGCAGAATTTTCGCTCAAGACGGATATAAAGTAGCCCCTTTTAAATCTCAAAATATGGCTCTTAATTCTTTTGTTGATATAGACGGAAAAGAGATGAGCAGAGCACAGGTTGTTCAGGCTGAAGCCTGTAATGCTGTTCCAAGATGTTTTATGAATCCCATTCTTTTAAAACCCACAGGAGGAGAAGACTGTTCTCAGGTTATTATAGAAGGAGTTCCTTTTAAAAATATGAACGCTCAGGAATATTACAGTAATTCAAGCAAGTTTAAAAAAATTGCTGTGAGAAATTACAACAAATTAAAAAAAGAATTTGATATAGGTGTTCTTGAAGGTGCAGGAAGTCCTGCTGAAATTAATTTGAGAGAAGTTGATTTGGTAAACATGGGAATGGCTGAACTTGTAAATGCCCCTGTTGTTCTTATAGGAGATATTGAAAGAGGAGGAGTTTTTGCTTCTATTTATGGAACTGTAATGCTTCTTAATGAGTCTGACAGAAACAGAATAAAAGGGTATATTATAAATAAATTCAGAGGAGACGAATCTCTTTTGGAAAGCGGAATTACTATGATGGATAATGCATTTAAAAAACAGGGACTGGATATTCCATGTCTTGGAGTAATTCCTTTCACTAAAATAAATTTAGAAAAAGAGGACAGCTATACACATGATTCTCTTTCAGCCATGAATAATCAAAAAGAGATAAATATTGCTGTTATAAAATTTGACAAGCTTTCTAACTCTACTGATTTTAATTCTCTTTTAATGTATGATGATGTACATCTTCAATATATAGAAACAGCTGAACAGCTTACAGATGATTTTGATATTATCATTCTTCCCGGAAGTAAAAATGCTATTTATGATTTCAGCCTTATTAAAGAAAGAAAAATAGCTAAAAGAATAAAAGAGCTTGCTGATATGGGAAAAATAATTATAGGTATCCACAGCGGATTCCAAATGCTTGGAAAAAGCATAAAAGATTTGGAGCAGGTTGAAAGTTCATATCTGAAAATTGAAGGAATGGGACTTTTAGATATTACTACAAAAATGGAAAGCAAGAAATATACAAAACAGGTAAATATGATTCTTCAAAACTGTTCAGGAATTCTTGAAGATTTTAATGGAATGCAGATAAACGGTTATGAAATTCATCAGGGAGTTACAACAGGAGATACAAGTTATTCTGTTGTGGAAGATGGAAGTTTCAGCCTTGTATGCCATAATAATATTATCGGAACATATATTCACGGAATATTTGATTCACCTAAATTCACAAGAAAACTTTTGAATAAAATAAGAGCTGCCAAAGGGCTTAATCCTCTTTTTGATTTTATGAATTTGGAAACATTCAAAGAAAAAGAATATAAGAGATTGGCAAAGATAATGAGAACACATCTTGATATGGATAAAATATATTCAATATTAAAGTAAAGTAAAGTTTTAAAATTAAAATTATTTACGTAAAAAAATCTGCTATTGATATTGCTCACAAAACTAAAATTCATAAACTCGTGATTTCATCACTCAAACATATGAATTTTTA
>OGZM01001276.1_pt1 | contig 21919 bp, 14 predicted proteins | sample 1576821 | NCBI WGS metagenome assembly OGZM01 (sample SAMEA3541491, study PRJEB24748) | human gut metagenome | biome: human gut; feature: human-associated habitat; material: faeces | place: China | collected 2012
ATCTTTAAAAGATATTCCCTCATTTCCTGTTCTATTTTATATTTTTCTGACATTTTATTTCACACGCCTTTTATAAATTAATTTTATCTATATGCGGAAGTATTTCCAAAGTTTTAATATAATACTGCTCATTATTTTTAAGAGCAGGAAGTTTTCCCTCTTTAACAGCTGCTATCACTTTTTTTATATCTGTTTCAAGAAAATATGCAAGAGCTCTTGGAGATGAAAGATGCCCTATTTTTTCAGCAGCCTCCATTAGAAAAGCAATCTCAGATTCTGAGCATAATTTGTGTATAAAGTCCATCGGGTTTTTTGATGCTCTTCTAACATAATCTTTGCATCTTTCATGAAAAACCAAATTACATTCACAAAAATTGTCTTCTCCTTTATTAATATTCTTTTTTCCTTTAAGTATAAGCTTTTTTAAGTAACAATCTTTACAATATAACATCTTCTCTCCTTTTGTATAATTTTTTTCGTACATTCAAACGAATCTTGTGAGATTATATCAGAAAAATTTAGTTGTTTCAATAGGGTTTTGTGAAACCACGAACTCAAAAATTGACCATTTTTGACAAAAAAAGATGTTTTTTAAGGCTGAAAAAACGGAATTTTAAAAAAATAGTGTTTGGAAAAATAACATGAAAAATTTTGATTTTAGAACATGAAATTAGATAAGAATAGATTTAATCAAATGATAGATGTGTATAATTAATTATAATTATTTCTACTGCTTTTACTATTTTATTTTCTTCTACTAATTTTTCAACAATTTTTTTGTAGAATATTTAAATATAAAACTATATGAACACCTTATATTCTCTTACCTCATTATATTCCATTTTCCCTTGATTTTCAATCATTTTTCTACGCCTTATGTATAAATACAGATTAAATTTATCTATTTTTTAACATATTTTTGTAAAAATAAAAAAAAATTAAAAATAAAAAAAGCAGAGTAATTAAACTATGCTTTTTTTCTATTATTTTTCTTTTGTTCTATATTCCATTTCCCATTTTTCAAGAAAATTTAATAAAACCTTTAAAGTGTTCTTTAAGTCTTCAAAAGAAGGAAGATCTCCAAAAACCATACTTTTAAATTTATTATTATATACTCTCGCTATTTTATCTATTCTATCAAAATCATCATATAAAAATGAATTTCTATAAATAATATTTCTTCTTTTCCCAAAGAAATCATTTTGAATCACCACTTTAGAAGCTGTCTTAAATGAATCTTCTACTTTCAAAAATTCTTTAATTTCCTTAAGCTGATAAAGTTTGTGTAAATCGTAAAGATGTCTTATCTTATTTCCGAGTTCTGTCTCAGCATCATCTTCAAAAGTATAGTCTAAAACTGCAAATAATTTTTCAATAAAGGTTCTTTTTACTGAAAGCACATTGACTTTAAAACCTTCTAATTGAAATTGTGAAACAAATTCTGACTTATTTATCTTTCTTAAATATTTTGCTATATAACTTTCTATTTCCAGAATTTCAGTTGGTTCAGGATTAGATAAAGAATTAATCTCCAAAACTATAACATCACTTACTTGTCCTTTATTTTCTTCGTTTATCTGTATAGGATATTGATATATGGTTTTTCTTATATTCCCACTTTTAGATTCTCTTGGATGTTTAGGAAGATAAATCATTCCTTCTGTTATTTCCTCCTCTATATTTTTTAACAATTTTTTCTTTTGATTGTCACTTAAATCAGAATCAATAAGTTGTAAATCTACATCTTCAGAAAATCTATTAATAGCATTGTAGCCTTTTGAAAGAGATGTTCCGCCTTTAAAAACAACATCATTTTAAAAAGAACTGCTGCTTAATTTTTTTAGAATATAAGTTACCCAATAATCCTTTTCTATATAAAACTCTAAAATTCCCATATCTTTAGCTGTAAGAGATATTAAAGCTTTAAAATTCTGTAAATCTTTATGCAGTATCATTAACTTATCCTCCACTCTTTTCCATTTTTTAAATTTAAATTTAATTTAAAAGTTGTTGTTTTATTTATTTTTTTCTTTATATTTTTCACTCTTAATATATTTTTTTCTTCTACCATACTTCCTAATAAAGCCAGTACCACAGCTGTATAATATTTTTCGGCTAAATCTAACAAGATGATTATCTCTTCATAAGCCAATTTTAAAATCATCTCTTTCATCATAAAATAATTTTCCTTTATATTAGAATCAGGAATATTTTTTAAATTTTTTAATATATCTAAAATTTCAAGATACTTTATATTTTCATCTGTTATTGGAGCTTTATTTCGAATAAATTCTATTTTTCTTCCATCAAACTCTCTTGAATTTTTTCTTACATTAGTTGCTATTTTAATAGTATTGGAAAGCTGAGTTGTAAGTCCATACTTATTAAATAAATTAATTCCTGTAATGTAGCCTATTCTTTTTTCTCCAATATAAAGATATTTTTGTATAAAATCTTTTATAGAAAGAGGACGTTCTCCAAAAATAGACTTTTGAGGAATATAGTATAAACCTTTTTCAGCTCTTTTTAATTCTCCTTTTTTAACCATTCTTTCCAAAGTTTTGAAAACGGCATAATTTGAATCCTTTGAAAAAAATACTTTAGTATCTAAAATATTATTATTTTCACTTAACAAAATATTTTTTATCTCTGCTGCTATATTATTCATATTCCTCCTCTTTTTTAAAGTTTTTTTTACACTTATTTTGACATTATATTTTATTAAATTATATTTATATAAAGTATTATATCATTATCTATATAATATTTTAAGTTTTTTTTACATTTATTTTGACATAAAAAATAACTCCAGTGCATAAACACCAGAGTTATTATTAAAATTTATTTAGTTTTTTTCTCTTCTTTATTTTCTGCTTTTTCCGGTTCAGCTTTTACAGCTTCAGGAGCTTTCTTTTCCTCAGCAGGTTTCACTTCTGCTGCCTTGTCTATCTCAGGGAAATGTTTTTTAAGCTCAGCATTTAAATCGTATTTGTCCACAAGAGAGTTCATATATTTTACTTTTTCTTCCTCTCTTCTTTGAAGAAGCATTTGGTCTTTAATCTGTGGAAGAACCTGAACAATATCTGCCTCTTTTAATTTATCCATATTATCTTTATATACTTGAAGTACTTCCATATCATCAACATTTGCTGTTTCCATCGCTTTTTTGTTTAAGAAATATTCTATTTCTATATTTTTCTTTATCTCTTCCAGCTCTTTTTTCTCTTCTTCAGTATATTTTACACCTTTCATTTCATTTAACACTGCTTTTCTTACAAGAAGCTGAGCTGCCGCATTAGAGTTGCTTCCCATATCTTTTACTTCTGTTTCTGTAAGAGTTATTTTTGCTGTTTTTTGAGAAGATGTTGTCCCAGACTGGCTTTCACATCCTGCAAATAAAAATACAAAAGCTGATACTAATAATAAATGTTTTTTCATATATTGTGTCCTCCCATCAATTTTGCCCAAATTTTTAGAAAAGGAAGGACTGTAATCCTTCCTCTTCTATTTTAACTGTTTATTTATCTTTTGTCTATAAATTTTACGTCTGTTCTTCTGTTTGCTGCTCTTCCTTCAGGTGTATCATTAGATTCTATCGGTCTTGATTCTCCATATCCTTTTGTATCATATTGAATGTTTTCTGCTTTTTGGATATTTTTTCTAAATTCTGTTTCTACATTTGCTGCTCTTTTTTCTGATAAGTTTTGATTATATTTTTCAGTTCCAAAACTGTCTGTATGTCCTTCTATAATTATAGTTCCTTTAACATTGTGTTTGTCTATCAGTCTTGAACCTTCAGATATTATCTTCTTATCTCTGCTGTTTACTTCATCTTTATCGAAAGCAAAATGATTTCCTAAAAGATTGAAAGTATTTCTTATTGTTGTTACAGCATCTTCCTTGTTAAATTTGTAGTTAAATCTTAATCCAACTTTCCAGTATTCCTCATCTCTTCTAAAGTCTTTTGCAACTTCTCCTTCAAGAGTTACACCTAAGTGGTTAAGTTTTTCAAATCCAACACCGATTTTTCCTGATACAGCTCCTCTTGATTCTACTTCGCTCATTAAGCTGTAGTATCCTTCTGAAGCATCTCTTAATTTAGCTTTGTTTTCTCCGTAGTTTTTACCAAAGTCATAAGAATATCCAACATCTCCAGTAAGTTTCATTGTCCAATCGTTTCCAAGATATTTTCTTCCTGTTCCTGCAAATCCTGTTTCAAGCTTACTGATGAAGTAATCATTTCCTTTAACTTTAAGTCTTGCTACACCATCTTCTTTGATATCATCAAATCTTCCATACTCAAGATCTAATCCTAAATATGTTCCAAATTCATTTTCGTAATCTTCGTATAGAGTTTTTCTGAATTTGTTTTCTAAGCTTACATGATAAGAATTGAAGTCTGCATCATTTTCATATACATCAGGTATTGCCATTTTTCTTTCTGTATCATGATAGTTGTATCCTGCTTCAACTTTACTTAACATATCTAATCCATTTCCAAAGTCTTTAACATTATGAGCACCTGCTCTTAATGAGTAAACTTTTTCTTCTGAACCAGCTGCATCTTCAAATTCAAATTTACTTCCTGTGAATCCGAAAGTATATCCATATTTGTTTCCGTACTCTAATCCTTCAAACTCTTTCATATACATTAATCCGGCTATATTATAATCATAATCTATTATTCCTGCTTTAGAGTTTTTGTAATCTCCATTTGTATAGATTACGCTGAATTTATCTGTATCTTTAGAAAGATTATATGATTGTTCCATTTCATCAAATGAATTATCAAATGATCTGTTGATATCCTGCATTCTTGATTGAACATTTGCATAGATATTTCCTTTGAATTCACTTATAGCTTCTGCATATCTTGAATCAAAGTTAACATCTTTCAATCCATCAATATATTGGTTAAATTTCTTCAAGATATCCTGATCTTTTTCTGATACTCTTAGAAGTTCATCTAATCCATCATATAAATTTGACATATCATTTACATTGCTGTCATGAGCTAATTCTTTATAGTCTACTTTATTAACGTAAAGATCTCCTTCTTTTATTTCTGATCTGAATAGTTTTGAAGTATTTACTCTGATGTTATCCTCTGGTGAGAAGTCAGTTACAGTATATGAATATCCATTTCCTGTTCCTGCAAAGTTAGAATCAAGTTTTATTTCTCCTGAAATTTCAGGAGCAACAAATCCAATTCCATTTCCTGCTGTAATATCTACAGTTGGATTTTCAAGTTTAAGATCATAATCTGAATTTAAAACTCCACCTTTACTTACATATCCTGAACCAACGCTTGCAAGATTTTCAGCTATTTTTATAATTCTGTTTGTTTCATTTGCAATTTCGTTTGTTCTTGTTCCGCTAGTTTTTGCTCCGTCTGGTTTAAATATATCTTCTTTTTCACCAGAACCATTTTCAGTAAGGTTAATTTCTCCTGAATTGTAAAGGAAACCTTCTGCTCCTTGTATTCCTATACCATTATCAACATTGATAACTCCACCTTTTTCATTATATAACTTAGCTCCATCATCTACAGACATTCCTATTCCATCATTTGCTTCTATTATTCCAAAGTTTCTTATTACTGTTCCAGTTCCTTTTCCAAGCATTCCTGTACTTATATTATCTTTATCTGTACCAGCAACATTGTCACCAAGAATTATAGAAGCTCCTGCTCCGTTAATAATTTCAGCTCCATAAGTAGCATATACTCCTGTTGCTCCATTATCAACTTCTATTGTTCCATTATTTGTAAATTGAACATTTCCTACTGCCTGTATTCCAACTGAACCTTCATGGTTTACAGTTATAGTTCCTGTATTTGTTCCTTTTGCCAGAGTATTAGCTTTATTATTCTGCATATAAATTCCAATAGAACCATTTGTTCCATCAGCTTCTCCTACAGTTATATTTCCAGAGTTTTCAACATTTATATTACCAAAAGTATAAATTCCTATTGCAGAAGTTTTAAGTGTCATATTAGCAGCATTTTTTATAGTTCCTGTGTATCCATTATCTTTATCAGCTTCATTTCTTGAAATAATTCCATATGAATCTTCTCCTACTGCCCATTCTCCAGAACTTACAGTTATATTTCCATTACCGTTTTCTCTGTAGATTCCTATAGAACCTCCTGCTCCTATATCCATGCTTCCATTATATGTTATATCTCCTTCTTTTCTAAGAAGAATTCCCATATCATTAGAGCCTTGTGCTAATTTTCCTCCAATAACAGAATCAACTTTATTAGTTTCACTTCCTATAGTAATATCTGCATTTTCTCCGTAGATTCCTATAGCTGGTTTATCAAAAGATGTGTTCATGCTTGTTGTAGCTGCTGTAATACTTCCGCTAGTTAATTCTATTTTTACTTTGTCTGAAGTTCCTTTGCCAATTATACCTATACTTGCTCCATCAACTGTTACATTTCCTGAGTATGATATATCATAATTTTCTCCAAGAACACCAGTTCCATTTCCTGATACATTTAAATCTCCATTTCCTGTATATTTATAATGTTCTCCTGCTTTATCAGAAGTCAGATATACTCCTATTGGATAGAAACTTCCTTCAGTTCCTCCAGTTAATGTTATATTACCTATTGTATTAACATTAACTTCTCTTACTCCAAGTCCTATATTTCCTTCACCAGCAACATCAATCATTCCTTTTATAAGAAGAGCTTCGTCATTTGGTGTAGAAACATTTTCTTTTGTATTACTGTTCATTACTGCTATACCTATACTGTCGCATGCATCTGTATTTTTTCCTAATATAATATCACGTTCTGCTGTTCCTTTTACATTGTCTAAAACAAGTCCAACTGTATTATGTCCTTTTTGTGTTATCACTGAATTTTTTATTGTTGAATCTCCAGCTTTAAGTTCTGAATCTTTGTAGTATACTCCTACTGTTTCAGAAGAGCCAGCAGTATGATCTAAATTATCTCCTTGAACTATAAGTTCATCGATTCCTAAATTTACAGTTGAATTTTCTGCTATAACAATACCTGTTCCTTTATTAGATACAGTCATTATTAAATTATTTGTATTATCAGCATCTGTATTTTCTACTGTTCCGCCGCTAGATACTACAATTCCAAAATGTCCATCAACATTAATATTATTAGTAACCTTATCAATTGTTACTGTTCCGCCATTGCTGTTTATTAAAGTTCCCATTAATGTTGTATTATTATTAAGAGTTGTTGCTCCTGATCCTACTGATAATTGTCCAATATCATTTAATTCTACTGTTCCGCCATTGTTATATAATGCTGTTCCACCTTTACCAAGTGTAACTTTTGTATCTGTTAAATCTACTTTTGAACCACCGGCAACCATCACTCCAACAGCTTGTCCAGCATCTGTAGTTCCAACTTTTATTTCATTTCCACTTATTATAACATTACTGCTTATAGAACTATCTTGTGTTACTTCTTTATCAATGTAAATTCCCATACTATTTTTATCAAGAGTAATATTATTAAATGTTGCAGTTAGTGCTCTGCCATCTTTATTTGTTAATCCTGACATATAAATACCAAGATTTCCTTCAACAGAACTATTTGGATTTTCTTTTACTGCAGTAATGTCGTTCAACTCAACATTTGTAGCTGTACCTTCAAGATATGCACCTATTCCTCTTATTCCTATTAAGTTTATATCACCTGTTGATTTAATAGAGTGTCCTTTTCCTTCATAAAGTATACCAGCTGCATTTGAACCAGCATTAATTGTTCCTTTATTATCTATATCTGCACTTTCTGAATAAATTCCTGCAGACATTTTTCCTGAAACTCCGCCTATTCCTGAAACAGTAATAATTCCACTATTCTCTATAGTATTATTTAGAGTTCCATTACCAAAAGCTCCGATTCCTACAGAGTTAGCTCCTACTATAGTCATATCTCCAGTATTAGTTATTTTGCTGCCTGTTCCTGTTCCAGTTGCAGTGTTATTTGTTGCTAAACCTATAAAGCCATCTGTTTTTATATTTCCTGTAACACTTCCAACTTCTATATCAACATCTGATGTAATATTTCCATTTAAAGCATAAGCAACAGAACCTGTTATTTTATTTTCACTATCTGCTTTAAAATTAACTTCAGCTCCTTCTTTAAAAGTAATTTCTCCGCCTTCTGTAAATGCTCCAATAGAATATCCGCTAAGATTCATTACATCATTATTAAATGTTAATGTTGAACCTTTAGCTCCATAAACACCTATTCCATCTTTAATGTTGTAAGTATTTTCTTTTCTAGCTGTCGTAGTTAAATTACCACTTGAATCTTTTTCATAATAACCATTTTCAAGAAGTTCTCCGTTTGCCTGAACATAGATTCCTATTCCTGTTTCTTTTTCTCCTCCAGTTCCCATTCCTTCATCAGCAAAAGAATCTACATTTATTGTAGTTCCTTTAAGATCAAGTTGTGCATCTTTACTGTTTGCACCTGTTGAGTCTGCTCCAAGAAGAATTCCTACTCCTTTTTTAATTGTTATAACAGAATTATCTATGTAATAAGGAGAATGATTATGTCCACCTTGTCCATTTGTTAAATTACATTCTTTCAGATAAATTCCTGTAGAAGAAGTAGCATCGCTTGTTGCTTCTTCTGCTGTTGCATCAATGTTTACTCCTGAAATATTTACATCTGAATCAAGAGCATAAATTCCTACAGAACCTTTTCCTAATGTTATATCAAGATTCTTTACATCTAAATCATTATTTGTTCCTGAAGAAGCTGCTATAGCTATCGCTTCATTAGAACCAGAAATATCTATTTTTCCTTTACCGTCTACAGCATCTTTAAATTGACTTCCATCTAAACTTGTTTCACCAAGATAGATTCCTGTATCTCCTTTACCTAAAGTAAGATTTCCTAAAGTTTCTATTTTTGCTCCATCATTCAGATAAATTCCTATTGCTGTTGTTCCAGTTTCTTCAGTTACTCTATCAGCAGTGACAGTTCCGTCTGCTCCATTATAAACAGCATTAGTTCCTGTTAAGTAAACACCTGTTCCGCTTGCTCCTGTAACTTTTATACTTCCTGCATTATTTACAATTCCTTTTGCTGATACACCAACATCATATCTTCCTGCTAAATTTATACTTTCTTTATCAGTTACTTCATTGATTTTTATTGTTGTACCAGTGTTGTCTGAGTAAATTCCAACAGCTCTATTTAAAGTTTCTGTATCTGATCCTTTTCCTGTGATTTCTGTATTAAGAGTTAAAGTTTGTCCATCTTTAACACTGTATATACCTACAGTATTTTCTCCAAGAGTTATAGCGCCACTTTGAGTGAAGCTGTTTCCTGATGCATAAACTCCTATTCTTTGTCCTTTATCAGCAGCTGCTCCTGTCATAGATATACTTCCATTATTTACAAGTCCATCATTAGCAGCAACTATTCCTATAGAATGTCCTTTTGTAATATTAAGGTTTACATTATTTTCTATTCCTGCTGCTGCAATATCGTCAGTTGTATCTTGTGGAGTACCATTATCACTTACTCCAGCATAATATAAAGCAACACTTGATGAAGTTGTTTTCTTACCATCTACACCTGTTATTTCAATTCCATTTCCTGTGACATTAATTGTTCCTCCACCTTGTGCTTTTGCTCCATTTACAAGATAGATTCCTGTTCCGTTACTTCCATCTTTAAGATTTGCAGCTTGATCTACAACAGTATCTGTTCCATATTTTATACTAGTTGTATCTCCTGTTATTTCTATATTTGTTCCATCAGCATAAATTCCAAGAGCTTTATTTGTATTTCCTGTTCCAGTATATGTATCTTTAACTGTATTAGTTAAAACAATCTGAGTTCCTGCAGCATTTACAGTTCCTCCATTTTGAAGAACAGCTCCTGTAGTGCTTACACCTTTAGAATCTACTACAAGTTTTCCTCCGGCTAAATCAACTTTTGTTCCTGTAGCTGCAAAAAGTCCAATAGCTCCCTGCTCAGCTGTAATAGTTCCAATTCCATCATAGCTGCTTCCATGATCTAGATATAATCCTATTGTTCTGGCTGTTTTTGTATTATCTTCATTATAATTAAGTTTATCTGATACTATAATCTTTCCTTTATTAGTTACAGCAGTTTTATTATCAGCATATACAAGAATATTTGCTCTTCCGTTTACTTTTGTTCCTGTTACAGCTCCCGTACCATCTGTTATTTCTTCTTTATTATCTAATATTGTTTGATCACCTAAAGTCACACTACTGTTAGTTGCAAAAACTCCTACAACATTTTCTGAATTTTCCCCGAAATGAATACTATTGTTAATCTTTGTAAAATCATCAGAATCAATAGTTCCATTATCAACAAAAACTCCTGTAGTATTTTTACCAATCAAATTAATAGTTCCCATTGATTCAATACTATTTTCATTTCCTTCTTTTGCATTTTTATTAGTAAGATAAATTCCAATACCTTTTTCACTATTTACATTAATAGTTCCAAGATTGTTAATTTTTCCATTACTATCCATAGCAAGTATACCTATAGAACCATTTTGATTTTCGCCAAGAGTATCTCCTTCTTTTCCTACATTAATAACTGCATTTTCATTCACTTTAATAGTTCCATTATCAAGAACACGAATACCTCTTGAGTTTTCTCCGTTAATACTTATAGTACTATTACCTGTAGCAGCTGTATCTCCATATTCTACAAATCCATTCTTAACAGTCAAAGCCTTTACTCCAGCTGCATTAGAAGCATCTATATTAAATTTAGCTGTTTCAAAATCAGTGGTTGTTCCTACACTATCATAACTTAGTCCTATAGTAATATTATCTGTTACTCCTGCATTATTTTCAAGAACTAAAGTTCCAGTTGCTCCTTCTGCTGTACCTCCGTTAGTAATAATTGCACCTGTAGAATATTTTCCTAATTTTATAGTTCCAAATTCTTTTATTTCAGAATTATCAGCATAAATTCCTATTGAACCATGATTATTTTCTCCATTTCCAAGTTCAATAGTTCCAGTGTTTGTTATTTCAGCTCCCTGTCCATAAATACCAACACTTGATACTGTATCACTTGCTGTTCCTACTTTAATTGTTCCAGTGTTTTCAACTTTAGCATTTGCTCTGTTAATCTGTATTCCAGCAATATTTTTATCAGTATCATTATTATTTTCAGCATAAATTCCTACTGTTCCTGTTCCATAAGCTACATCTATAGTTCCTGCATTTGAAATATTAATTTTTCCTTGATTATCTGCATTCGCTCCAAACTCAGCTCCAACAGGATTACCATTTTCCTCTCTATATGTCAGACCATAGATACCTACTGCTTTGTTTCCATGTACAGTTATTTCAGAATTTGCATTGGCGATTACATCAGTTCCATTAACTGCATAAATTCCTACACCTTCATCAAAAGTTGTGTCTTGCTTAGTTCCATCTATCTTTTCCCAGTTTGCTAATTGTTCGTCAGTTGCTCCTTCTTGAACGTTTCCATCAGCATTTACAGAACCTTCTACAACTACCTTGCTTCCATCATTAAGAGTAATAGTTCCATAGTTTCCATAAATTCCTATTGCGCCTTTGTCAGCATCAGTTCCATTTAATCTGTTAGCAATTACTGTTGCGCCATTATTAAGAGTAATCTTTGCCTCACTATTACTTGTTGCATAAGAACTTGAGTTCATTTCAAGACCGACCATCTGCCCGGCAAAATATTTATTGGCATGTTCAGCTGACATAGTTCCATCTACTGTTATTCCATCACCTACTTTTACATCTAGTCTTTGTCCAAGGAATCTTTTAAAATAGAAGAATCCGTATTTATCTGCTGCATCTGATTGAGCTATATTGCCATTTATTTCTAGTTTTCCACCATCTACTATTGCTGTTTTATATCTGTCTGCACTTCCACCAATAGTAGTTATATCAAAACCACTTGCTGTTAAAATATTCTCTTTAAGTTTATCCAACAATCCTGTAACATTATAATTTCCGCCTGTTTCATGCACAAGATTAAATACTGTTGCATCATTAGAATTTACATTAATTGTTAATCCTTCAAGATTTATTGGCTGATCTTCTGGTTTTGTTGCACTTCCAGTACCACCTAAATCAAGTTTCATTCCAAAAGATTTTCCTTCCAAATTAAGAGTTGTTCCTTGTAATGAACTTATTTTACTTCCGCCTGTTATTCCTCCATCATCAGTATAAAGCGCATATCCATCACCATCATAAGTGATTGTACTATTTTTTATTTGAATATCTGTTCCTGCTCCTACTGAAGCAATTCCAACAGTTCCTTTTACATTAATATTTGCACCTGTTAAATCAACCTTTGCTCCCTCAGCAGCATAAACACCTATTCCACCTTTATTGTCTGCTGATGCTCCGTCAGCTATAATATTCAATCCTTCACCAGAAGTAACACTTCCTCCAACAGTATATATTCCTACTGCTCCTGTACTTACATTAATATTAGTATTATCTATAGTAACTGTTGCATCATCTTGATTAGTTTTATCAGTATCAAGATTATAGATACCCATACTTCCGACACCGTTAGTTTCTATTAATGCATTATCTATATCAAATTTTCCTTCATTATAGATACCAAGATTATATTCTGTTTCATCATCTGATGCAGCAGTCGCATTTACTTTAATTACAGCTCTTTCTGTATTTCCTGTTCCTGCTCCCTGAAGTTCTCCTATATTATTTTCCAGAACAGCCATACCGATGTTGCTTGTTCCATTAAATTCTATAGTACCTGTATTTCTTACTGTTGAATATTTTTTGCTGCCTTTAATAATATCTGTATCTTCAACATCAGCATCTAAAGATCCACTTGCCATCATACCAACAAGTCCATTTGTAATATTTATAGTTCCATCAGTATTTTTTATTCCAGATATTATTCCTTCGTTTGTTATATTTCCAACTGAATGTTTTTTATCTGCTCCATCTGTCCAGCTTGAAGCTGTTGCTTGAAGAACTGTATTTTTAAACTCTTTAGCATCTTTTTCACTTAAAACTCCAGTAACAGCAAGATTTTTTTCTACAGTAATTCCATATTTGTCACTTCTGATAAGTACAGAATTTGTTGCTCCATTTACAAAATCAATACTTGTTATTGCTTCTTTACCACCATCAATTTCTCCAATAATCATATCATTTTTATTATTATCAGAGTAATCTCTGTCTCTTAAGAATCCAATATTTCCTGCACCATTGAATTCATTTTCTGGCATATCTGCAGGTTTTTCTGTTCCTATTCCTCCAACAGTAATTTTTAATCCGTGAACATTAGCAATAGGGTTTACTTTTCCTCCTTCTGAAGATTTACTTGATCCACCTTCATAATATGCATATTTTCCATCTGTATCTACATATTTTGCATTATTACTTAAACTTTTTGCTATGGATACTCCTACATTACTATTTCCATTTACTTGAATATCACTAGTAACTTCTATTGTTGTAGACGTATTATTTGGACCTACACCGTATGTTACTTTTCCACCACCATATATATTAGTATCATCATAATATGTATTTTTCATATCAGTAGTTAAATTATCTAAAGTTGTTTTATTATTGTATATATTTGCCATTCTTAAACCATAGCTATTATTTCCATTTAGTGTTATTTTTCCTAAATAAGCATCATCTCTTAAATGATAGTTTTTGTTTTCCTCATCTGTAGATTCTTCAAACGATACAGCTATACTATTTGATACTCCTTTTTCTACTATAATCTCTCCATTATTTATTGTTTTGTGGTTTACTTTTTTATAAAGATTATTTGTAGCTGAATGTTCTACATCAATCATTATTCCAAGCATTTTATTTCCAGAAGAAAGAATTATTTTTCCAGTATTTAAAAGAACAGAATAAGAATTTAAATAATAAGTATCTTTTGTACCATCATAATTATTACTAGAATCTGCATAGCCATAAGAGTTTTCTATCATCTTTCTATCCCAAGTCTGATGATCCGCTCCTACTAATACTCCTTTTTCAGTATTATTAGATAACGTAACATTTCCACTTAACGTCATAACCTTCACTTGATCACTTGCTGTCGATATAGACTCGTAATTTCCTGTTGTTTCTCCTATATTATTATATTTAATTTTCCCATCATATTTCCCTTCACTTGTATATCCTCCACCAACTCCAGCAGGATTTAAACTTACGAATATTCTTACATGGTCATCATCTGAAACTTTATTATTATCTTCTTCCTTAAAGTTTATAGTATAATTCCCAGAAATATTAGCGTCAACAGCATTAGTGTCACTTATAAAAGCAAATGTATTTGACTTAGCATCTTTTGTTAACTCTTTACGTAGTAATAGAGTAGTTTCACTTATCGTATTAAGTTCATCAATTTTAAAATTTCCTGTATATCCTATTCCAGTATTTCCACTAAAATCTACTATCAAATTTGTTGTATCATATTTTTTATAGTTTTCAACTATTGCGCCATTATCACCTGAATCATCATCCATTATTCCACCAGCACCCTGTCCAAACGCACCTGCATTTACGTTAATTACTGGTAATTCAGCTTTAGCTGGAGCATCTACTTTTGTTACGGTAAATTCTTCAGGGTTTGTTATAAATCTTGGATCATAAATACTGTTTATTGTTATTTTACTTATATCAACCATTGAACCTGTTACATCTGATAAATTTGATCCTGGCTCAGGAGTTTCTATTACAATATTTCCTACTTCTACCCCTTCTGTTGCAACAGTAATGTCATCTATTCCCTCTACTGTAAATTCAAATTCAGGTTTATATGTATCTACCTGTGCATGATCTAATGTTATACTTGGTTTTCCTACTGAATCCGGCTCTATTTTAGGAATATTTACAGAAATTTCAGGCAAATCAGGAATATTTGGTATAGTTGGAACATTAGGTTCTTTATACTCAGGTATTTTTAAATCTGGTATTTCTGGTATCCCATCTTTACCTCCATCAGTAAAAAATCCATTGTCGTCTGCTTTGCTCGCATGTCTGTGTTCCCAAGTTAAAGGGAAGAAAAACTGCTTGTTGTTCTCAAGAGTTTTTGCATAAGAATCCCCTTCTTTTATAAGAGCAACTATCTCTTTGTCTATCTCTTCCAGTCTTTCGTTGTTTGCTGCAAGTTTTTTAAGAAGCTCTGCTTTTTTTATCTGAACATCTTTTAAAAGAAGTTCATTAGAACTTAATTCTGCAGCAGAAAGAATACTTCCTGTTATGAGGAAGCTACTAACATAGCAGCAGAATAACCAACTTTTTTCTGTTTTATGAATCTCTTTAAGGCTTTTTCTATCTCCATATTATTTACCATATATTATCCCCCGTTAGCTTTATTTTTTTAAACTTTTTTCCAATTCATCAAATCTTTTTATCTGCTCTTCATATGCTTTGTTTTCCAAAAGTATAAGCTCTTTTTCACTCATGGCTTTTGAATATTCTGCAAGGATTTCATCATATTTCTTATCAATGTATTTAATCTCCTCTGCTCTTTCCATTCCTGCCTTAGTTTCCATGTCAAGAAGCTCTAACTCATTCTTTTTAAGATCCTCAATTCTTTTCTTACCCATTAAAAAAGCTTCGTTGATCTTCTCCTGCTGCACATCTCCCTCTTCAAGTTCAAATACTTTCTCTTCCATAGGCTGATGATATTTTCTTATATCTATACTTGTTTCTTCTTCTCCCGCTGCAAAAAGTGCAGAAAAACACATAAACATAAACACTGCCAGTTTTTTCATTACCCTCACTCCCTCCTGTTTTATTTAATCCGTTTGAATAAAAAACATATATTACGTAATTACACTATTTGTTATTAATTTTATTCAAAAAACCTATCATTATATTTCTAAGTATATTCTATTTTTTGTTAAATTTCAAGCACAATTCTTTTTATTTAAACAAATAAAGATAAGTTATTTTCATAAGATAAAAACAATAAATATTTAAAAATCTTAATTTTTTATAATGTTTTAATTTATATATATTAAAAAATACATAATCTTTATTAAATAAATTAAAATTTTTAATTCTTTTTAATTTTATTTTTTCCTGAAAATACTTGATATTTCTTAAATTTAAAATAAACAGGCAAAACAAAAGGAGTTCACTGCATTTTTCTGCAGTAAACTCCTTTTAATTTACATTTTTTTATTAATTTTTATAGTTTTTTTAATTAAATTTCTTTAATATGGATATTTTGATTTCTGTCAGGTCCTACAGACACAACAGATATCTGACATCCAACTATCTCTTCTACTCTTTTCAGATATTTTTTACAATTTTCTGGAAGTTCGTCAAAAGTTTTCACTTGAGAAATATCCTCGTCCCAACCTGGAAGCTCCTCATAAACAGGTTTTGCTTTTGCAAGAAGGTCTGTATCAGCAGGCATAGATTCATATATAGTTCCATCTATATCATAAGCTGTACATATTTTTAAAGTTCCAAGTCCGCTAAGCACATCTATTTTTGTAATAACAAGATCTGTAAGTCCGTTTATTAAAGCTGCGTATCTTCCAACTACAAGGTCAAGCCATCCGCATCTTCTTGGTCTTCCTGTAACTGCCCCGAACTCTCCTCCTATTTTTCTCATTTTTTCTCCAAACTCTCCAGTAAGTTCTGTAACAAAAGGACCTTCTCCCACTCTTGTTGTGTAGGCTTTCATTACTCCTATTCCCTTATCTATTTTTCTTGGAGAAACTCCTGCACCTGTTGCCGCTCCTCCTGTTGTTGGAGATGAAGAAGTAACATATGGATAAGTTCCATAGTTTATATCGAGCATCATTGCCTGTGCTCCTTCAAAAAGAACAAGTTTGTTTTCATCAAGTGCTTTGTTAAGAAGTGGAATTGTATCAACAATTCTGTGTCTTATTTTATCTGCATATTCTTTATAGTCAGCCAGAATTTTTTCATAGCTTAAAGGTTCTGCTCCATATATTTTTGTAATTATTTCGTTTTTAGCCTCTAAATTATATTTTAATTTTTCAGCAAATCTATCCATGTTTAATAAATCTGCCATTCTGATACCGTCTCTTGATATTTTGTCAGCATAACAAGGTCCGATACCTCTTTTTGTTGTTCCTATTTTTTTATCTCCTGCATTTGCCTCTTTAAGCTCATCAAGTTTTACATGATAAGGCATTATTATATGTGCCCTGTCGCTTATTATGACATGATCAGTCTTAGCTCCTCTCACTTCAAGTGATGCAAGTTCATCTAATAAAACTTTTGGATCTACTACCACTCCGGGTCCAATTATACAAGTTCCTCCGTGAAGTACACCAGACGGCAATAATTTCAGAATAAATTTCTCCCCGTTAACAACAACAGTGTGACCTGCGTTGTTTCCACCCTGAAATCTTACCACAAAATCAGCTTTATCTGCCAACACATCAATTATTTTACCTTTACCTTCATCTCCCCATTGAGTTCCTACTACTACATATCCTGCCATATTTATCCTCCTAAAAAAATTTAATTACGATTTTATGATTAACAATGAAATATCAAAAATATTATTTTATTTTCTCTATCTCAATGTAATTAATATTTTTTTGGAATTTATTAAGGAAAAGCTGCTCAAACTCTGTAAGAACATTTTCCTCTGCCTTTTCGCTGTTGTGTAAATCAGGTGTATGATATACCAGCTTATAGTTTTCTAAATTTCCGCTTAATTGTATCACATCTTCATAGTATTTGTCATGGTCTGTTTTAAAGAATAATTTGCCACCTTTCTTTAACACCTTATCTAGATTAGAGAAAAGATTTTCCTGAATAATTCTGTTTTTTTCATTTCCCTCCCAAGGGTCTGGAAAATTAATATATATTCCCGAAATCTCACACTCTCCAAGAAACTCCGGAAGTTCTTCTCCGAATCTTCTGATAAACAGTACATTTGTAAGCCCTATATTCTTAGATTTTCTTGCTGAAGAATGAAGTCTTTTAAATCTAAGCTCAAGTGCTATGTGGTTTCTGTCCTTATGTTTTTCACACATACCTATTGCAAAATTTCCGCTCCCTGAACCAATTTCCACATATATTGGATTATCATTTTTAAAATACTCGTTCCACTTTCCTTTATATGAATCCATAACAGCCTTATCATACATTATATACTCAGGAAATTCTTTTAATCTGTGCATATACGGGTTGTATGCTTTTTTGGGATTTTTAAAAAAGTGTTTCCAGAAATCATCATTTTCTGCTAGTTTTATCATCAATTCCTCCGTTTTCTTCTCTATACTTCTGCTCTATATTAATTTATTTATCTCATCTGTAATTTTTGCTGCAACATTCTGGTTTGCCTTAAAGAAATTTTCTATCTCTTCATTTTTAATATGTCCGTTGCTGATTTCTCCCACAGACAGAGCGATATCCTCGCTTCCCTCTGCTCTGAAACCTATTCCTCTTTTCATAATTTCATCTGCTATATCTTTAACATTTTGAAGATATTTTCCAAATATTGGAGTTTTTCTGTAGAAAAGAGGCTCAAGAAGGCTGTGCCCTCCTATGTTCACAAGAGTTCCTCCAACAAAAGCTGCATCACATACAGCATAAAATTTTCTTAAAACTCCCATTTTGTCAACAATAACTATATCTGATTTTTCCCCTTTTCCTTCAAGAAGATCGCTGTATTTTGTATAGCTCAGCTCTTTTTCTTTTATCAGCTTTTCTATTTTTTCAACTCTCTCCAGGTGTCTTGGAACAAGAACAAGCATATAGTTTTTAAGTTCTTTAAAAGCATCTATTACTATTTCATCTTCTCCTGTTCTTGTACTTCCAGCAGTAAATATTCTTCTGCCCTCAGCCTTAATCAGAGATTTAAGTTCCTCTTTTTCCTCTTCAGAATAATTTTGAAGCTCTATATCAAATTTTAAGTTTCCTGTAACTCTTACTTTTTCTGCACAGGCACCGATGTTTTTTATTCTCTCTGCATCTTCTTCTGTCTGCATAAAGAAAACATCTATTTTTTTCAAAATTCCCTTAAGCAGTTTTTTAAACTTCATATATTTTTTAAAACTTCTGTCTGAAATTCTTCCGTTTACAAGAATAACTTTCCCTCTTGATTTTCCTATGCTTATCAGGTTAGGCCATATCTCTGTTTCAATAATGATAAGAAGTTTCAGCTTAATTCTCTTAACAATTTTTCTTAATTCTTTTCTGCTGTCCAAAGGAAAATATATTATTTTTATTCTCTCTTCCTTAGAATATTTGTTTTTGGCTGTTTCATATCCTGTATCAGTAAACATGCTGATAAGAATATTTTCTGTTCTGTCTGACAAAAGTTTTTTTATCAGGGCGTCGCAGAGATTTATCTCTCCAACTGAAGAACAGTGAACCCAGACATATTCTTTTTCACATTTCAGAAAATCAAAATTCTGATTCATTCTTTTTTCAACAAATGCTCTTTTTTTAGGTCTGAATGCCAAAACAATCTGCAAAGGAATAAAAAGCAGCATTCTAATCAGATTATAAATCATATTATTCACCTGTTTTTTCTTTAATTAATCTGTTTATAGTTTCTGTCACTTCATCAATAGTCATAAAACTTGTATCTACTTCCACAGCATCTTCTGCTTTTTTAAGAGGGCTTTCCTCTCTTGTAGAATCAATCATATCTCTTTCTTTTATATTGGCAAGAACTGACTCAAAATTTTCCTGTATTCCTTTTTCCTCATATTCTTTAAGTCTTCTTTTTGCTCTTTCTTCAGGAGATGCAATAAGAAATACTTTAAGGTCTGCATTTGGAAATACTACTGTTCCAATATCTCTTCCGTCAAGAATAACATTTTTTCCGTAGCTTATCTCTCTTTGAAGTTCAACAAGTCTTTCTCTTACTCTTTTTATTCTTGCTACAAATGAAACAAGGTTGCTTACTCTCGGGCTTCTTATCTCTTTTGATACATCTTCGCCGTTTACAAAAAACTTATCTTTTTCTATATCAAGCTTTATTTTAGCAAGATTTAATCTCACTTCTGCATCATTGTCCAAATCTACATTATTTTCTAAAAAATACAGAGCAACCATTCTGTACATAGCTCCTGTATCAAGATATGTAAGATTATTTTTTTCTGCAAGAATTTTTGCTATTGTGCTTTTTCCGCTTCCTGCAGGTCCGTCTATTGCTATTATGAAATTTCTCATATAATTTTCCTCCTAAGCTTTCATTAAGATAGCTCTCCACTCTTTGTCTGCTTTTATTTCCAGAATTTCAAGTCCCACATTTTCCACAGCTTTTTTCATCTCCTCAAGTTTATCTTCAATAATTCCTGAGAAAATTACAAGTCCATCTTTTTTAACTACTCTCGAAATATCTTTTAAAAGTATTAAAAGCACATCTGCAAGAATATTTGCCACAACCACATCAAATTTTTCTTCCTTAACAACAGACACCAAATCTCCTGCATATGCTTTTGCTTTTTCTGTGTCCACTTTGTTAAGCTCCAGATTTTCCATTGCAACTTCAACTGCTGTTGCATCTATATCTGTTCCTATTATTCTTCCTGCTCCAAGTTTTTCTGCTGCAACCATAAGTATTCCTGAACCTGTTCCAACGTCAATAACTGTATTTCCCTCTTTTATATTTTCCTCCATAAGTTTTATACAAAGAGATGTTGTTGGATGTGTTCCTGTTCCAAAAGCTCTTCCAGGATCAATCTCAATTACAAGTTCATCTTCAAGAGGTTCATAATCTCTCCATGTTGGTTTTACAACAAATCTTTCGCTGATTTTCTGAGTATAGAAATATTTTTTCCAGCTGTTTTGATAGTCCTCTTCCTCATAATCATAAAAATCTATTGTATAAACTAAGTCTTCTCTGTCTGCAAATTTCTCTTCAAATCTTTTTGTTATTGCCTGTTTTCTTCTTTCTGCATATATATTCATTGGAAAATATGCTGATACAGCATGGTCTACCATTAAAAAATCTTTTTCATTTTTATAATAGTCCAAAGAGTTTTTGTGTGCCATAGGCTCTTCTATTTTAAGTCCTGTTGCACCAAAATCATAGAAAATATCCCCTATCTCTTTTTTAGCTTTTTCTGTATCATCACTTTCAAAAATTACTTTTATTTCCATTACTTTCATTTTTTTACAACACCTCTTATAATATTTCTATCTGCTGTAAAGACATATTTATTCTGTCTATGCTTACACACTCACCTGTTTCTTCATCTATTTCAACAGAAAGTCCATTAAGTCTTTCATTTCCCTCTGCCACTTCAAATTTTTGAGGAAGAGCAGTTAAAAATTTAGGAATGATTACATCTGCTGACATTCCGATTATTCCGTTGTCTGAACCTGTCATTCCAATATCTGAAAGATATCCTGTTCCTTCCATAAATATTTTTTCATCTGCTGTCTGAATATGTGTATGTGTTCCATAAATCAGAGATACTTTTCCGTCAAGGTATCTTCCAAGTGCAAGTTTTTCTGATGTAGCTTCTGCATGGAAATCTACTATTATTATTTTACACTGCTTTCTCATCTCTTCAAGAACTTCTGATATTCTTGTGAAAGGACAATCAATAGGAGGCATAAAAACTCTTCCCTGTGCTGATATTACTCCCACTTTTATTCCCTTTCTGCTTTCAAGAATTGTATATCCTCTTCCCGGAGTTACATCTTTTGGATAGTTTAGTGGTCTTAAAATTCTGTCAGATCCCTCAAGATAAGTGTAAATCTCTTTTTTATCCCAGATATGATTTCCGCTTGTAATTACGTTGACTCCCTTTTCAAAAAACTCATCTGCTATTTTTGTTGTAATTCCAAATCCTGCTGCTGCGTTTTCTCCGTTTACAATGATAAAATCATATTTATCTCTCATTTTTTCAAGATAAGCATATAATGTTTTTCTTCCGGGATTTCCTACTACGTCCCCTACTGCTAATATTTTCAT
>OGZM01001280.1_pt1 | contig 21789 bp, 17 predicted proteins | sample 1576821 | NCBI WGS metagenome assembly OGZM01 (sample SAMEA3541491, study PRJEB24748) | human gut metagenome | biome: human gut; feature: human-associated habitat; material: faeces | place: China | collected 2012
AGCAGGACAGGAAAGTAATATTCAGAAAATTTGGAAGTTTTGAAATAAGGCAGACCAAAAGAACATGGATAAACAATCCTAAAAACCCCGAAGAGATATTACCCATAAAAAAAGGAAGAGTCCATGTGAAATTTAAATCAAGCAGACTGCTGGAAGATATTTTGTGTGATAATGCAAAATAGTTTGGAGGGTGATGGTTTATGAAAGGGAAAAGTAATGATAACTTAAAAAGAAAAATAGTTTTCTTGTTATGTCTGGGATCATTGGCAGGAACATATTATGAAAAGGGATATGCTAAAAGTTATGAGTCTGGTAATGTTGACGAACAAAATGAAATAAACGAAAGAATTTATATAACAAAATGCGGAGTTAATTTTAATAACCAAGTTGAAATAATAGACCCCGAAAGAGATGAGGCTGTAAAAGTATATGGAGATGGCGGTAATTCTGATGTAGAGGGAGGAACAAGAGGAGTATTCAAAAATAACTTATCTATAACCAATAAAAAGAAAAACGGCTATGCTTTATACAGCACAGCCAGAGCCTCATACGAAGCTGCCACAGCTTTAATAAGTGTAAATGAAGGTCAGAATAATATTGTAAAAATAATAGGGAATATAAAAACTTACGCTTATAATGAATCACAGGAAAATAGAATTGCAGATGCAAAAATAAAATTAAATTTAAATAACAAAGAATCATTCTTTGCAGGAAAAATGGAAACTGAAAAGAAACAAGGGCAATACCAAAGTAATGTTACTTCTCAAATATATTTAAATCTTGAAAATGAGGCAAGATGGTATGCTCAGCAGGACGAATATACAGTTGATGGGACTAATTCAGAGCTAAAAACATATATTACAAGTAATGGTGGAATTATAGATATTTATCATAAAACACCTGATGAAGTTCGTGATGGTGTTTCTATGGGTGACAGAACATTTACTTTAAATAAAGTTGGACAGAATATAAAAGATACAACTTTCCGTATAAGCAGTGATATAGCAAACAAAAAAGCTGACATAATTAAACTTAATGATGTTCAAGGAGTTAATGAAGATACAGGAGAGGAATTGGCTTATTATGTTCAGGTAGTGGCAGACCCTTCGTTTGCTGATGGAAAATGGGAGCTTGAAAAAGATGATAGGATTCTTGTAATGGAGATTACAGGGGATAATTTGGATAAAATTCAAGTAACAGGAAAAGAATATACAAGACAGGCAAGTGCAGGACTTCTTGAAGTTACAACTACTCCGAAAATAGAAGAAGATGAAAAAGACGGAAGTGGAAAATGGGTAATGGTAGGAGCAGACAAAACTATTGATAAAGGAGACGGACACGATTTTATAGAAATAGCTGCTGCAGCTGCTATGGCAGAGGCTTGGCGTGCTGATAACAGTGATCTGTTCCAGCGTATGGGAGATTTAAGAAACAATGAGGCTGAGCATGGTGTCTGGGGAAGAATTTACTCTGGAGAAACAGAGTTTCGTAAAGGAATAAACACTGATTTAGAATACAGAGCTGTTCAGATTGGTATGGATCAGAAAACAAAAACAGAAGAGGGAAAAGTATTTACAGGAATTACTTTTAACTACATAGATGGAGAGCTTGATTCAAATCATGGCTCTGGAGAATCTGATTCAGCAGCATTTGGAATGTATGCAGCATATATGGGAAATAATGGAAACTTTGCAGATTTCATCTTTAAATATGGACATATTGACAATGAACTTTCTTATCACAAAGATGGAAATACTTATGAGGCAGATTATGACACATCAGGTGTAAATATTGATATTGAATTTGGGCATCACCATGATTTTGAAAACCATGAAGATTATTATATCGAGCCTTTAGCTCAGTTATCATATATTCATATTGAAGATGCAGAATATACAATGGATTTTAACGGAGCAAGAGGAGCAGATGTATTTAATGACAGCTACGAATCATTAATCGGTCGGGCAGGATTCCAGCTTGGTAAAAATCTTGGTCCAAGAGATAATGTATATTTAAGACTTATGGCAGCTCATGAGTTTTCAGGAGATGTAAACGTAAGTGCACAATACAATGATACAAGAGTAAAAACAGAGCTTTCAGGAGGAGATACTTGGATTGAATATGGTGTAGGATTTAACAGACTTGTAAGAGAAGATACAGCACTTTACGGAAGACTGCAGAGATCAACAGGAGATGTTGTAAGAAACAAATGGCATGCAAGTTTAGGACTTCGTTACACTTTCTAATAAATTAAACGGGGAGAAATTAATATGAACAGCAGTATTTATCATATAGGTTTTGGAGTAGATGAAAAATATGCTAAATATGCAGGTGTTCTTATGACAAATATTGTGCTGACTCATCTGGGTCAGCCAATATTTTTTCATATAGCCTGTGACGGTTTAAGTGCAGAGGACAGAAAACGTTTTGATCAGTTTGCTGTGCTTTACAAAAATGTAAGAGTATATTTATATGATGCCTCAAAATTTTTAGACAGTTTAAATCCAATATCCTCTAAAGCATCTCCAAGACTTCACAGAGCAGTACTTCTCAGAGTTCTGCTCCCGATATTTGTGCCTAAAGATGTAAAAAGACTTTTGTATATGGACGTTGATATGCTTTGTCTTGACAGGCTTGATGAACTGTGGAGAATAGATATGAAGGGAATGGCAGTAGGGGCTACCAAAAGCGATTCTTCAACAGAAACAAGAAAAAGAATGAATGCAGGCATACTTCTTTATGATGTGCCTTTATGGAATAAAAATAATTTCAGCCAAAAAGTTGTTTCATGTTTCCAGAAATACAGTGAAAAAATGCTGGCAGTAGAGGAAGATGCAATCAACACTGTTCTTAAGGGAGATTTTTTTGAACTGAGCGACAGATTCAGTTTTCTTATAGAGGTAAACAATCCTTTAACTATAAATATAGGAGAAGACACTGCAGCACTTCATTTTATAAAAGAGGCTAAACCTTGGACAAAAGGGTGTGTGCCCTATATTCATGACATATACTGGAGATATGTCCGTCAGTCTTTATGGTATGATATGGAGATGCTGGAGCCTACAACAATAAAAGCAGCTTTCTTTGCAGGAATAACTGCAGAACTTCAGGGAAATCATGAAGAGGCATGTAAATATTATGGTGCTGTTGCAAGAAAGCTTACAGAATATTACGTAGAGGATAACAAAGCATGGCTTTTTGGAAATAAGGCTTTTGATGAGGATAATTATGAAGAATAATATTTATCATATAGGGTTTGGGGTAAATGGAGAATATGGAAAATATGCAGGGGTTTTAATGACAAATATTGTTATGACTCATTTGAATCAGCCTGTACATTTTCATATAGTTTATGATGACGGGTTATATGAAGAGGATATAAGGCGTTTTAATCAGTTTGCAGTGCTTTATAGAAATGTAAAGATATTTTTCTATGACGGAGGAAAAATTTTAAACAAGCTTAATCCAATATCTTCAAATGCAGCTCCAAGACTTCACAGGTCTGTACTTCTTAGAATTTTACTTCCCTCTTTAATTTCAAAGGATATAGACAGAATCTTATACATGGATGTTGATATGCTGTGTATAAAAAGGCTTGATGAACTGTGGGCAATGGATATGAAAGAAAAAATTGTTGCAGGAGCGGCATTTTATCCTCCTGTTGAGAAAATAAAGAGATTTAATCTGAATCAGGATAAATTTCTTGCAGGAGGTTTTCTCTTTATAAATGCAGTGTTATGGAATAAAAACAGGATAACAGAAAAAGTTTTGGATTTTTACCAGAAAAACAGCGAGATATTAACAGGAATAGAGGAAGATGCTTTGAACACAGTTTTGAAAGGAAATTTTCTTGATATAGGGGATAGATTTAATTGTCACATAGAAGTTAACAATCCTCTGAGTGCAGAATTTCATAAAGATACAGTTGTTCTTCATTTTTTTATGGAAAGCAAGACTTGGACAAAAGGATGTATTCCTGAAATACATGAAATGTATTGGAAATATGTGAGATTATCCTTGTGGAATGATTTGGAGATGAAAGAACCTTCAACAGTAAAAGCAGCATTTCTTGCAGGGGTAACAGCAGAATTAAATAAAAATTATAAAGAGGCAGAAAAATATTACAAGGCAACATGCAGAAAACTTATAGAACATTATGTTGAAAAGAATAAGAGTTATCTGTTTCAAGAAAAAATATAAAAGTTCAAAAAAGAAAATCGGACTGGGAATATCCAATCCGATTTTTTCTTAATTTTAAATTACTTATAATTTTGTTCAAACAGAATAAATTTTATTTCCAGTTCAATCTGTTTTTTTAATTTTTCATTTTCTAAAATGAAATTTCTGTGTTCTATAAATTTTTCTTTCCACTTTTCAATAGAACTTATATTTTTAAATTCTTCTCTTATGCTGCTGTAATCATTGTCAACGAAAAGACTTTCTCCCTCAAGGAAAGAATATTCAATTCCGTTTCTTGAAAGATTTTTTAAATCTTCATATGTAAGATCATAATTTTCAACAGCTTTCAGATATTCCAGAGTGATGTTGCTCCTGCTTACAGCCTCATCATCTGTACAGATTATCATAGGGACATTATATTTTTTATATAATGAGAATGGGTGATTTTTTCCTTTAATATCAAGAATAATATCATTGCTTGAAAGGCATATCTCCACAGGAATTTTATTTGTGCTCATAAATTTTAAGAGTTCATCAGCATTGTCTTCCCAAGGAATGCTCACTCCATGTCCTATTCTTTTGGCAGCAGGGAATTTCTGCTCGTTTTTATCTCTTGTTAAAAAAATTGTACTGCATATTCTGTCTGACATATCTTCTAAGGGTGAACGTTTTAATGAAAGCTCACCAGCATGAAGAGTAAGATTTATTTTCTTTGGATAGTCAATATATTTATCAGAAAGATATCTGTAAACAAAACGGATTATTTCTAAATGCTTTTCAAAATTTTCTCTTGAGAAAACAGCATCTTCAGGTTCTACAATATTTACACCTGCAATTCTGTAATCTTTTATAGAGTAAAGCATTAAAAAATATGCCTCGATAAAGAAATTTTTAAGTGAAGAACTTACTCTGCATAAAAAAGGAATATATCTTACAGTAAAATCTGTTATACCCTTTTCTTTTAAGAAATTTTCTCTGGCATCTAAGAAATTTTTAACTGCTGCAAGATTTTCTTCATTATCCAAAGTATCCAGAATTTCACAATATTCTTTCATATTTTCCAGTTTAAAATCAATATCTTTTAATGAGTTCCTATAAATATCAGCTGTCTTATGGGGAACGCATTCAGAAATAATTTCAAGATAATTTACATTTTGATTTATATTTCTTTTAATCATTTCCAGAATCATATTATTTTCAGTTCTTTTACTGCTTATAACACAAGGAAAAGTATTGAAAAAATGTTTTGCTCCCTCTTGTGTGCCGTTCCAGCCTCTCATGCTGTATGAATTAAACATATTATCAGCATAATATTTTTTAAACTCTTCTATATTTATTATAGATTTATCTCTGTCAGAAAGATGATATTCCTCTTCAGTAAGAAACATATTGTTTCTTAAATCATAATAATCATTAAGTTTTACAGCATCTTCATAGACAAATTCAGAATAAGAAGCACCAAGAGAATGAGTGTGAAGATCCCCTCCTTTTGGCATAGCTTTCAGAAACATAATAAGTTCAGGAGTATTCTTTTTTATTTTTTCAAATATTTCATTCATAGTTTTCCTCCTTAATTTTATTATAGCTCCTGTCTTCCTTCAAGTGCCTTTGCAATAGTTGCACTATCAGTAAATTCTATATTTCCTCCCATAGGAATTCCGCTTGCAATTTTTGTAAGAGTGATGCCGAACGGTTTTATAAGCTTTGTCAAGTATAAAACTGTTGTTTCTCCCTCTAAGTCAGGATTTAAAGCAAATATTATCTCTTTTATATCATCTGATGCTATTCTTTCAAGAAGAGATTTAATATTAAGCTTGTCAGGAGTAATCCCGTTAAGAGGTGCTATCTTACCATTAAGCACATGATATACTCCATTGTATTTTCCTGTTTTCTCAAGAGGCTCAATATCTTTGCTGTCCTCAACAACACAGATAATGCTTTTATCTCTTGATTCATTGCTGCATATATCACACAAATCATTTTCACTGAAATTGCCGCATACAGAGCATTTTTTTACAAATTTTTTCACATTCATCATGGCTGAAGAAAATCTTTCAACCTCTGTTTCATCCATTTCAAGAATGTGAAAAGCAAGCCTTGCAGCACTTTTTCTCCCTATTCCCGGAAGTTTGTGAAACTCATCAATAAGTTTCTCTAAATATCTAGTAGACATTATTTACCTCTGAATTATTTATTTTGTGCTGTAGGAGCTTTGAAGTTTCTGATTGCTTTTATAAGATCTTTTCTTTCTTTTCCTAAGTCAGCATTTTTGATGATATAGTCGCTTACTCTTTCCTCGTAGTCAGCTTTCATGCTTTCAACGATAGCTATAAAATCATCATAGCACATAGTTGGTTTTACATATTCCTGAAGGTTGTTAAGAAGAGTAACTCTTTTTCTGTTATCTCTTATTTTTCTTTCGTTATCTTCAATTTCTCTTTCAATTTTATTTTTTCTTCTTGCTTGTCTTACTAATTCTAATGCGTTATCCATTAATATTCCTCCTTATAAATGAAACTTTTATCTGTGTATATATTTTATACTAATTATCGTAAATTTGCAATTAAGAATTAGCATGAATAAACAAAGATAAAAATTTTGATGCTTATTTGAAACATAAATGCGTAATAATTAGCCAAGATATTGAAAAAAGTGCTTGAATATGTTAATATTGAGATATAGATACAATAAATTGGAGGTACATAATGGGATTTTTTGACAAAATTTTTGGAAAAAACAAAAAGCAGGAAGAAACAGAGAAAAAGGAAATAAACCTTGCTGAAAATGAAGAGAAAGATTTAAAAGAAAAAATAGAAACAGAAACAGAAAAACCTACAATAATAGAAGAGAAAAAGGAAGAAAAAAAAGAAGAGGGATTTTTCTCCTCTTTAAAAGACAAACTTTTCCGTACAAGAGAGGGATTGTTTGGTAAGATTAAAAATATTTTCTCAGGAAGAACTGTTATAGATGAAGAACTGTATGAAGAATTGGAAGATCTTCTTATTCAGTCTGATATTGGTATGGATATGACTGTGAAAATAGTAAATACTCTTGAAAAAGAAGTAAAAGCAAGAGGAATTAAAGATCCTTCTGAAATTTATTCAGTTTTAAAAGATGTTATGAGCAAGTTCTTAATAGATGAAGGAAATGAACTTGATATAAGAGACGGGGAATTAAATGTAATTTTAGTTGTGGGAGTAAACGGAGTTGGAAAAACAACAACAATAGGAAAAATTGCTAAGAAACTAAAAGCCTCTGGAAAAAAAGTAATTATAGGAGCTGCTGATACATTCAGAGCTGCTGCAGTAGAGCAGCTTGAAGAGTGGGGAAAAAGAGCAGATGTAGAAGTTATAAAGAAAGATGAGGGAAGTGATCCGGGAGCTGTTGTTTATGATGCTATTCAGGCTGGAATGGATAAAAAAGCAGATGTGGTTATAATAGATACAGCAGGAAGACTTCACAATAAAAATAACTTAATGAAAGAGCTTGAAAAAATAAATAATATAATAATAAAGAAACTTGGGCATTCAAGATACGAATCAATATTGGTTATTGATGGTACAACAGGGCAGAACGGGTTAACACAGGCAAAGGTTTTCAACGAGGCAACAAAGCTTACCGGGTTTATAGTAACTAAACTTGATGGTACTGCAAAAGGCGGAATTGTGTTCAGTATATCTGAAGAGATTAAAAAACCTATCAAGTATATCGGTGTAGGAGAAAAAATTGACGATTTAAGAGAATTTAACATGAAAGATTATATAGAGGCAATTTTTGACTAAAATTATCAACAGTATCTGATTTCAAATAGTTTTAAAATGATAGGTAAAAGTAAAAAAAGTGCAAAAAAATATGAAAAATAATTGTAATATATTGGAAAATTTGTTAAGATATATTTAAATGAAGTTTACAGATTTTTGATAGAGGTTAACACTCTAAATAAATATTGGAAACAACTAAATTAAAATAAAGCATTTTTAAGGAGGAACTAAAGTGAGTTTTTTAGGTCAAGTAAGAAGAAGAGCTTTAAAAGCTAACAAAAGAATTGTATTACCAGAATCAGGAGATGAAAGAGTATTAAGAGCAACTGCTGAAATTTTAAAAGAAAAATTAGCAAGACCTATCTTAATCGGAGAAGAAACAAAAATAATGTATGATGCAAAAGCATACAACATCTCTTTAGAGGGAGTTAAGATAGTTAACCCAGCTACTTTCGAAAGAATGGATGAATATGCACAAAAATTAGCAGAATTAAGAGCTAAAAAAGGAATGACTTTTGAACAAGCAAAAGAAATCTTAACTACTGACATCAACTTCTTTGGTGCTATGTTAGTAAAAATGGGAGATGCAGACGGAATGGTTTCTGGAGCAACTTCTCCAACAGCTAAAGTATTAAAAGCAGGAATCCAAGTTATTGGAACTAAACCAGGAGTAAAAACAGTATCTTCTGTATTCATTATGGAACTTTCTCAATTCAAAGAATTATACGGAAGCGTATTATTATTCGGAGACTGTTCAGTAATTCCTAGACCAACTTCTGAGCAATTAGCAGATATCGCTTGCGAAGCTGCTGAATCAGCAAGAATAATTGCAGGAATCAACCCAAGAGTTGCTTTAATGACATTCTCTACTAAAGGTTCTGCTCAACACGAATGTGTAGATCTAGTTAAAGAAGCTGGAAGAATCTTAAGAGAAAGAAAAGTAGCTTTCAGATTTGATGATGAATTACAAGCTGACGCTGCATTAGTTAAATCAGTAGGAGAAATCAAAGCTCCATTATCTGATGTATCAGGAAACGCAAACGTATTAATATTCCCTAACTTATCAGCAGGAAACATTGGATACAAATTAGTTCAAAGATTAGCAGGAGCTAAAGCTTTCGGACCAATCATCCAAGGTGTTGCATCACCAATCAACGACTTATCTAGAGGATGTAACGTAGAAGATATCGTTGTATTAACAGCTATAACTTCAGCTCAAGCATGTTTAGAGTGTTGTGAAGACTAATTAAACAAAAATAACAAAAATATATTATTGAAAATTGAATAAAGTTGAAAAAATATTATTGAGGAGTGTGTAAATGAAAGTATTAGTTATAAACTGTGGAAGTTCATCTCTTAAGTATCAATTATTAAATCCGGAAACAAAAGAAGTGTTTGCAATCGGATTATGTGAAAGAATAGGAATCGAAGGATCTAAAATGGAATATGAAGTTCCGGCTAAAGATTTTGAAATAACTGTAACTGAGCCTATGCCTACACATAAAGAAGCATTAACATTAGTTATAAATGCTATAACAGATAAAGAACACGGAGTAGTAGCATCTGTTGACGAAATAGACGCTGTTGGACACAGAGTTGTTCACGGAGGAGAAGACTTCGTTAAATCTGTATTACTTACAGATGAAGTATTAAAAGGAATTGAAGCTAACAACGAATTAGCTCCATTACACAACCCAGCAAACTTAATCGGAATCAAAACTTGTCAAGAACTTATGCCTGGAAAACCAAATGTAGGAGTATTCGACACTGCATTCCACCAAACAATGCCTGCTGAAGCATTCATGTATGCTCTTCCATACGAAGACTACACTGAATTAAAAGTTAGAAAATACGGATTCCACGGAACATCTCACAAATTCGTATCTCAAGAATGTTTAAGAGAGTTAGGAAACCCTGAGCATTCAAGAATAATCGTTTGCCACTTAGGAAACGGAGCATCAATATCAGCTGTAAAAGATGGAAAATGTATAGATACATCTATGGGACTTACTCCATTACAAGGTGTAATGATGGGAACTAGATGTGGAGATATCGATCCGGCAGCAGTTTTATTCATAAAAGGTAAAAGAGGACTTACAGATAAAGAAATGGATAACAGATTAAACAAACAATCTGGAATCTTAGGAGTATTTGGAAAATCTTCTGACTGCAGAGATATGGAAAACGGAGTTGCTGAAGGTGACGAAAGAGCAATTCTTGCTGAAAAAATGTTCATCTACAAAATAAAAGCATACATAGGAAACTATGCAGCTCAATTAGGTGGAGTAGACGCTATCTGCTTTACTGGAGGAATCGGAGAAAACGCTGCAGGTATAAGAGAAGCTGTAGTTGAAGGATTAGAGTTCATGGGAATCGTAATGAACAAAGAAGTTAACTCTGTTAGAAAGAAAGGTATCGTAGACTTAACTGGTGAAGGATCAAAAGCTAGATTATTCAAAATACCTACAAACGAAGAGTTAGCAATAGCTAGAGATACATACGAAATAGTAACTAAATAATAGACAAAATTTAGATTTATTGATAAAATATAAAGGTGCACGTGATTTAATCACATGCACATCAAAGTAAGGCAGCAATGTGATTAAATATATAAAACTCAAAGTTAAGTAAAGGGAGGAAACAAAATGGCAAAAAAAATGCAGACTATGGACGGAAACCAAGCCGCAGCATATGCATCATACGCATTTACTGAAGTAGCAGGAATTTATCCAATAACTCCATCATCTCCAATGGCAGAATACACAGATGAATGGGCAGCAAAAGGAATGAAAAACATATTTGATGTTCCTGTAAAATTAGTTGAAATGCAATCTGAGGCGGGAGCTGCTGGAACAGTTCACGGTTCATTATTAGCAGGAGCATTAACAACTACTTACACAGCATCACAAGGGTTATTATTAAAAATACCTAACATGTACAAAATAGCTGGAGAATTATTACCAGGTGTTATACATGTATCTGCAAGAGCTTTATCAACTCATGCATTATCAATCTTCGGAGACCACCAAGATATCTATGCAGCAAGACAAACAGGATTTGCTATGTTAGCATCTAACTCTGTTCAAGAAGTTATGGATATAGCTGGAGTTGCTCACTTAGCAGCTATCAAATCTAGCATTCCATTCATGCACTTCTTTGATGGATTCAGAACTTCTCACGAAATTCAAAAAGTAGAAGTTATGGACTACGAAGTATTCAAAAACTTAATCGACATGGACGCTGTTGAAAAATTCAGAAAGAGAGCTTTAAACCCTGAGTTCCCAGTAACTAAAGGTACAGCTCAAAACGATGACATCTACTTCCAAGGAAGAGAAGCTCAAAACAAAATGTATGACGCTGTTCCAGATGTAGTTGCTCACTACTTAGCAGAAATTTCTAAAGTAACTGGAAGAGACTACAAACCTTTCAACTACTATGGACACCCAGAAGCAGAAAGAGTAATCGTTGCTATGGGATCTGTATGTGAGGCTGCTGAAGAAGTTATCGACAACTTATTAGCTAAAGGAGAAAAAGTTGGTTTAGTAAAAGTTCACTTATACAGACCATTCTCAGCTAAATACTTCTTCGATGTATTCCCTAAAACAGTTAAGAAAATCGCTGTTCTTGACAGAACTAAAGAATCAGGATCAATCGGAGAACCTTTATACCTTGATGTAAGAGCTCTATTCTACGGAATGGAAAATGCTCCAGTAATCGTAGGTGGAAGATACGGACTATCTTCTAAAGATACAACTCCAGCTCAAATATTCGCAGTATATGACGAATTAACTAAAGATGAACCTAAAAACGGATTCACTATTGGTATAGAAGATGACGTAACATTTACTTCATTAGAAGCAACTAACCACACTGTAGTATCTGACGAAGACGTAAAAGCTTGCTTATTCTTCGGATTAGGAGCAGACGGAACAGTTGGAGCTAACAAAAACTCTATAAAAATCATCGGAGACAAAACAGACTTATATGCTCAAGCATACTTCGCATATGACTCTAAAAAATCTGGAGGAGTTACTAGATCTCACTTAAGATTCGGTAAAAAACCTATCAGATCTACTTACCTAGTTTCTGCTCCATCATTCGTAGCATGTTCAGTACCAGCTTACGTTGGACAATATGATATGATCAATGGATTAAAACAAGGTGGAACATTCTTATTAAACTGTGTATGGGATAAAGACGAAGTAGTTAAACACATCCCTAACAGCTTCAAAAAATTACTAGCTGAAAAAGAAGCTAAATTCTATATCATCAACGCAACTAAACTTGCTGTTGAAATAGGATTAGGAAACAGAACAAACACAATCATGCAATCTGCATTCTTCAAATTAGCAGAAATCATTCCATTTGAAGAAGCTCAACAATACATGAAAGACTACGCTAAAAAATCTTATGCTAAAAAAGGTGACGATATAGTTCAACTTAACTATAACGCAATCGACAGAGGAGCAGACGGAATCGTTGAAATCACTGTTGACCCAGCATGGAAAGATTTAGGAGCAGACGAGTGTACAGAAGGATGCTCTTGCGGAACAGCAAAAGCTGAATGTTCTTGCTGCGACGAAGACTTAACAGCTAGATATGCTAAAAACATATCTTACCCAGTTAACCACGTTAAAGGATATGACCTTCCAGTATCTGCATTCAAAGGATACGAAGATGGTACTATCGAAAACGGATTAGCAGCTTACGAAAAGAGAGGAATAGCTGTAAGCGTTCCTGAGTGGCAAGTAGCTAACTGTATCCAATGTGGACAATGTTCTTACGTATGTCCTCACGCAGTAATCAGACCATTCTTATTAGATGAAGCTGAAGTTGCTGCTGCACCAGCTGGAATGGAATTCAAAAAACCAGTAGGTGTTGGATTAGACGGATTACAATACAGAATCCAAGTTTCTGTAATGGACTGTACAGGATGTGGATCTTGTGTTAACGTATGTCCTGCTAAAGAAAAAGCATTAGTAATGATCCCTATCGATGAAGCTAAAGCTAAATGTGAAGTAGAACATGCAGAATACATGTTTAACAAAGTAACTTACAAAGACGACAAAATGGCTAAAAACACAGTTAAAGGATCTCAATTCGCTCAACCACTATTTGAATTCAATGGTGCTTGTCCAGGATGTGGAGAAACTCCTTACTTAAAAGCTATAACTCAATTATTCGGAGAAAGAATGATGGTAGCTAACGCTACAGGATGTTCTTCAATCTATTCAGGATCTTCTCCTTCAACTCCATACTGTAAAAATGCAAAAGGACACGGACCATCTTGGGGATCTTCATTATTTGAAGACAACGCTGAGTTTGGAATGGGAATGCACGTTGCAGTAGAAGCTTTAAGAGACAGAATCCAAGATATAATGGAAAAGAACATGGACAAAGTATCAGCTGAAGTTGCTGAATTATTCCAAAAATGGATTGCTAACAGAACAAGTGGAGCTGTAACTCAAGAAGTTAGAGACCAATTAGTTCCTATGTTAGAAGCTTGCGGATGTCCAGTTTCTAAAGAATTACTAGCATTAAAACAATATCTAGTTAAAAAATCTCAATGGATCTTCGGAGGAGTCGGTTGGGCATACGATATCGGTTATGGTGGAGTTGACCACGTTTTAGCTACTAACGAAGATATCAACGTTGTTGTTCTTGATACAGAAGTTTACTCTAACACTGGAGGACAAGCTTCTAAATCAACTCCAACTGGAGCAATTGCAAAATTCGCTGCAGCAGGAAAATCATTCAAGAAAAAAGACCTTGCAGCAATAGCTATGTCTTATGGACACATCTATGTTGCACAAGTATGTATGGGTGCAAACCAACAACAATACTTAAAAGCATTAGCTGAAGCTGAAGCTTACAATGGACCATCTCTAATCATAGCTTATGCTCCATGTATCAACCACGGAATCAAAAAAGGTATGAGCAAATCTCAAACTGAGATGAAACTTGCTACTGAATGTGGATACTGGCCAATATTCAGATACAACCCTGCATTAGAAAAAGAAGGTAAAAACCCATTACAAATAGACTGTAAAGAGCCTAACTGGGATAAATACCAAGAATATCTAATGGGAGAAGTTAGATATGCAACATTATCTAAAGCTAATCCAAAAGAAGCAGAAGCTTTATTCGCTAAGAATAAATTCGATGCTCAAAGAAGATGGAGACAATATAACAGACTTGCAGCTATGGACTTCTCTGGAGAGAAAAAAGAAGACTAATTGCTTATCTGTGATATAGTTAAAATTAAAAATTCTTAATTGAATAAAAGAAAACGGTGCAGAATCTTCTGCACCGTTTTTATATAAGTATATACTATATATAAAAAATATGAAAAATAGTTCTCTATAATTAAAAATATCAGCGTAATTTATGCAGCGAAACAGAATACAGAAAACTTGACTGTTTGAACGAAGTGAGTTTCAAGTTTTCTTTCTGTGAGCAATATAAATCTGCTGATATTTTTTCTTAGAGAACTATTTTTCTATTTTAATAATTATTTAAATATTTTTCGATTTATTCAACACTGTAAATATTTACTTCTGTTCCGTCAATAAGAGTTACTATAAACCAGCAGTAACCTTTTTTTAATCCACTCATGCCGCAGTTTTGAAAATTCATAACTTCTTCACTTTCAAACATCTCTTGAAACAGCTCTTTTTCTATAATTGTTCCTTCTAATTTTAAAATCTCTTCTCTTGTCATTTTATCTCCTTTCTTTTTATACTTTAATTTTTGTCCATTTTCCACTGTTAAATCTCATTCTTCCTAAAAGATACCTTATAAGCTGATCTATTGAAAGAGAAATCCATGCACCCATAAGTCCAAGCTGTAAAGGATTAACAAACAGCCAGGCTGTAAAAGGTCTTAAAATTGCAATACTGAAAATAGATATTCCTGCTACAAATTTTGTATCTCCTGCACCACGAAGACAGCCCATGAAAACAGTCTGAGATGTCTGCACCAAAGTAGTTACAGCAATAAGCATCATCACCTGTGAACCAAGAGCAACAACATCAGGCTCATTGTTAAATATAGAAATTAAAAATCTTCTTCCAAACATAAACAGGAAGAAAAGAGTAACAGAAATTATTGTAGACATTCTTTGATTTGCTTTTCCATAAATAATTGCCTTGTCAGGACGTTTTGCTCCCAAATTCTGCCCTACGAGAGAGGCAGCGGCAACTCCAAGTCCCTCACCACAGTAAAATGAAATATCAATCATATTCATACAGATTTGGTGAACAGCAAATGCAACAGTTCCCAGAGAGGCAACAATCTTTGCATAAGAGAAAAATCCGATTCTCATAAAAATCTGCTCTATTGCAGCACTTCCGCTTATATTAAACAGAGTAGAAATAGTTTTTCTGTCAAATTTCCAGTTTGATTTTAATTTAAGTTCAAGAAATTCATCTTTGACTATAAGAGATTTTACAGACATAAGAAAAGCAACTACACTTCCTATAACAGTTGCTATTGCAGCACCTTTTACTCCAAGTTTCGGAAATCCCAAAACACCGTTTATTAAAAGATAGTCAAAAATGAGGTTGAATATATTTGCCATAACATTGGTTTTCATAGAGATTCTGGTTTTTCCTATTCCCCTTTGAGCTGCATTCATTGTAAGGCTCAATGATGTGAAAACTATACTTATCATAAGAATTTTATAATAAGCAACAGAATCGTCTATAATGTCACTTCCTGCTCCTGCAAACTCTAAAATATTTCCTGCATAGAAATATCCAAGAAGAGCCATTATCATTGATATTGCAAAACTTAATATGATTGATTGACGCAGACATCTGTTTGCACCGTCGTAATCATTTTCCCCTTTTCTTCTGGCAGAAATTGCTGTTACTCCAACGTTCAGGGACCTGATAAGAGCCAGAAGAATAAATTTAGGCTGATTTGTAAGTCCTACTGCAGCTATTGCACCTGAACCTAAACTTCCAACCATCATTATATCAACAGAGCCTACCAGCCCAACAAGAACAGTTTCCAATGTACACGGCCATGAAATTCTGAATGCCTCAGAATAAACTTCTTTTTCTGTGGGAAGCTCTCCCAAAGTTTCATTTTTTCCAATAAGACTTTTAACTGAAAATAAATTTTTTATCATTCCAACCATATTATCAACCTCTTATTAATTCCATTTATTCCCATATAATTAAAGTATAAATCATTACACAAATATATTCAATAATTTTTTGATATTATTATTCTTTACAAAACAATATAAAATGCTATACTTTATATTAGAAGTATAATTTAATTTTTTAAATAAGGGAGGAACATAAATGATCAGCTTTAAAAATGATTATAGTGAAGGAGCACATCCTCGTGTATTGGAGGCTCTAATAAAAACAAATCTTGAACAGACAGACGGGTATGGAGAAGATCCTTATACTCTTGAGGCATATGAACTTATAAAAGAAAAAATACAGTGCAGAGATTGTGATGTTCGTTTTATTGTTGGAGGAACACAAACAAATATGCTTGTAATCTCTCATATTCTTCGTCCTCATCAATCAGTTATTTCTGCTGAAACAGGACATATTAACGGGCACGAAACAGGTGCAATAGAGGCAACAGGACATAAAGTGGAGCTTGTTCCTGCACCGGAAGGAAAACTTACTCCTGAACTTGTAAAATCTATTTTAGATAAACATACAGATGCACACAATGTAGAGCCTAAAATGGTATATATTTCAAACCCTACAGAGATAGGAACACTTTATAAAAAAGCTGAATTAGAGGCTTTATATAATTTCTGTAAAGAGAATGGGCTTTATCTTTTCATGGACGGAGCAAGACTTGCATCTGCACTTACTTCTGAATACAATGATATAGAACTTTCAGATTATCCAAAATTCACAGATGTTTTCTATATTGGAGGAACAAAGTGCGGAGCTTTATTTGGAGAAACAGCTGTTTTTGTTAATAAAAATCTTTTTGAAGGTTTCCAATATGCTATAAAGCAGAGAGGAGCTCTTCTTGCAAAAGGAAGAATGCTTGGACTGCAGTTTGGTGAACTTTTCAGAGATAATTTGTATTATGAAATAGGACAGCATTCAAATGATATGGCTATGATGCTTAAAAAATGTTTTGAAGATAATGGATTTAAATTTATGGCTGAATCATACAGCAATCAGCAGTTCCCTATTCTTCCAAATAAAATTACAGCTGAATTGGATAAGAAATATAAATATACTTTCACTGAAAAATATGATGAGGAAAGCAGTGTTATTCGTTTTGTAACTTCTTGGGGAACAAAGAAAGAGAATGTGGAAGAGTTTATAAGAGATTTTAATGAAATCTGTAAGAATATGAGATAAGTAACACTAGAAATTTGAGCCGTTAATTATCTATTGACAGTTCAAACTGAAGGAAATAAAAATAGAGATTACAGCAAAGAATAAAGAAACTAAATAAAATTATCGAAATTAAAAATATCAGCGTAATTTATGCAGCAAATTCATCGTAAAAAACGATATGTTTGAGACTGTAAGTCAAGTTTATCGTTTTTAGATGAATGAGCAATATAAATAGCTGATATTTTTTTCTAGATAATTTTATTTAGTTTTGTATCAATTTTGAAGTTTTCTTTTCTCTAAATGTTTATTAAAAACTAATGTAAAGACAGTTATAGAAGTTACAGCTCCAATACAGTCTGCCACTGACTGAGCATAGAAAGCAGCTCTTGCAGAAAAATAAATAGGCAGAACACATGTGCTCAATGTATAAATCATTTTTCTGAACATAGATAAGCTGAATGCTGTTTTAATTCTTCCTACTGCTGTAAATCCGTCAACAAAGCAATATTGGAATGAAAGAGGAATGATACCCCAAAGGCTTGCTTTGATTCCCCATAATGTAATTTCTGTAAGTTTTTCATCAGATGTAAAGAAATTTATAAAATACGGAGATATGTATTTTGTTAATAAAAATACTGTACTTGTTATAATTAAAGCTGTTACTATAATATATTTTTCAGCAAGCTTTACTCTGTCTATTTTTTTAGCACCATAATTGAAACTAAGAAGAGGCTGTGTTCCTCCGCTAAGTCCAAGAAGAGGACCTGTTATTAATAAAAGATAACTTTGTATTATTGTAGCAGAAGAAATAAGTATATCTCCCTGCTCAGCTCCGCCATATTTCTGCAGCATAGCATTAAGAACAATTAAGATAATACTGTCTGTTGTCATTATAAAAAACGGAGAAAATCCAAATTTGACTATATCTTTAATTATTCTGAAAGAATAAGCTCTGAAAGTTATAGGTATTATTATTTTGTTTCCTGTAAGAAATTTAAAAGCAAAAGTAAAAGAGAGAGTCTGAGCAATAACAGTTGCCCATGCTGCACCTGCTACTCCCATTTTTAATCCAAAAATAAAAACAGTATCAAGTACTATATTTGTCAAAGCTCCTATGATTACTGTAAACATTCCAATCATTGGGAATCCCTGGCAGGTAATAAAAAAATTAAGCCCCACAGCCATAAGAGCAAAGAAAGTTCCCAAAGTATAAATTGTTAGATAAGTATTTGCATATGGAAAAGTAACAGGACTTGCTCCGAAAAGCATGATCAATTTATTTTTTAAAATCAGAAATAAAATAGTCAGTGTTATTCCAATTACAGAAAGAGCAAAAAAGCTGTTTGCAAGAATATGTCTTGCTTTGTTAAATTTCTGTTCTCCCATTTTTATTGATATAAGGATAGATCCTCCTATTCCAACAAGAGTACCAAAAGAAGAAAGAAAAGTTGTGATAGGCCCGCAGACTCCCACTCCTGCAAGAGCAATACTTCCTATTTCAGGAATATGCCCGATATACATTCTGTCAACAATACTATACAGCAGATTTACAAGCTGAGCCAACATTGTGGGAATTGCCAGTTTCAAAACAAGCCCTAATACTGAATCATTTCCTAAATCATTCGATAATTTCATTTTTTTCTCCTTTTAAGTTTTATCTTCCCAGTTAGTAGTATAGCACACTTTAAATATAATTCAAGGAGGTTATTCAGATTTTTTACTTTCATTTAACTGGTTCACAGCATTTTCATATATTGTTTCAGCATCTTTTTTACTTGTAGTTTTTTCCATAAGAACAGCAAGAACAATGATACCTGCCAGATTTAAACAAAAACGGATAACTGCAAATCTGCTGCCTAACTGGGATATTTCAAACAGCATCATTGGAATTTTTGTTGTTGACCATGCTCCAATAAAAAGAAATATATTTGTCAGAGAAACTCCTTTTTTCATAAAGACAGCCGCTATTGGAAATGAAGCATATAAAGGACCTGCAGAAAAAGCACCTAGAGCAAAAGCAAAAATTCCTCCCTTTATTCCTGCATCTTTTCCCATATATTTCATCATAGTTTCTTTTGGAATCCATACATCCATTAGACCTAAAAGCAGAAATATAGGTGGGATAATAGAGAGCATTTCCAAAAGATTTTTAAAAGAAAGAGAGGCAATTTCCTGCCCTTTTTCAGGATTAATAAACATTACCAATATATTTACACCTGCCAGTAATAGAAATAATTTATATCTTAAAATAAATTTTTTTAATTTCATCATTTCATAATCACCCCGATTATCAGAGAAGTAATCACAGCAACAATAAGAGAAAAAAGATTTCTTTTTAATGCAGTGCGTTTTCCAAAATATTTAGTTTCCAAAGGAAGAGTTGCTATACCTACCATCATAAGAGTAGAAATAAATATTGCAATTTGAGCATATCCTGCACCAGCAGCCACAAGAGAAGCAGCCAGAGGAAAGGCAACAAATCCAGGAATAAGAGTAATACATCCGATAACAGCTGCGATTCCCATACCGATAATTCCCGAATCCTTTCCAAGAATTTTTGAAATAGTTTGTGCATCAAGGAACGAAAGAATAAAACCGATTAAAAGAAGAACAGCTAATACAGACGGTAAAATATTTTCAAAAGATTTCCATGCTTTTTTTAAAGCAATTTTAGTTTTTTCTTTATCTTTAAAAAAAGAAAACAACAGCCAGACAAATGCTGCACCATATATAATTTTTGTAAACATATTTTCCTCCTGTAAATATTCTAATGATATTTAATATGCTGTTTTAATTATACCACAATAAGCAAAGATAATAAATAACTATAATAAAAAAAGGAGCTGCTGCTCCTTTAATTTTTTTTAATTAGTCGTTATCTTTTTCTTCGTCTATTTTCATTTGAATATAGTCATCATAAGTCATAAGCTTATCAATAAGTTTTCCGTCAGGAAGAATTTCAATAATTCTGTTTGCAACTGTTTGGATAAACTCGTGGTCGTGTCCGGCAAAAATTATAGTTCCAGGGAATTTGATTAATGCTTTGTTAAGAGATGTGATAGACTCAAGGTCTAAGTGGTCTGTAGGGTTGTCAAACATTAAAGCATTTGCTCCAGACATCATCATTCTTGAAAGCATACATCTTACTTTTTCTCCTCCAGATAAAACTTTTGCTTTCTTTAAAGATTCCTCTCCAGTGAAAAGCATTCTTCCTAAGAATCCTCTTACGAAAGAATCGTGCTGATCTGGTGAATATGGTCTTAACCAGTCTACAAGGTCAAGGTCCACACCTTCAAAGAAACTAGAGTTATCTTTAGGCATATAAGCATGAGTTACTGTAACTCCCCATGTGATTGTTCCAGAATCAGGCTCAATATCTCCTGCAAGCAGAGATAAAAGAGTTGTTTTAACTATATCGCTGTCAGACAGGAATACAACTTTATCTTTTGTATTGATAGTAAATGATAAGTTATCTATAACTTTTACACCATTGATTGTTTTAGAAAGATTTTCAACTTTAAGCATGTTGTTTCCAGCTTCTCTTTCAGGTTTGAACTCAATGAATGGATATTTTCTGTTTGATACCTGCATATCCTCAAGCTGTAATTTTTCAAGCTGTTTTTTTCTTGAAGTTGCCTGTTTAGATTTAGCTGCGTTGGCACTGAATCTAGCAATGAACTCTTGAAGTTCTTGTCTTTTCTGCTCAAGTTTTTTGTTTTTGTTAGATATTAATGAAAGCATAAGCTGGCTTGACTCATACCAGAAATCATAGTTTCCAACAAACATTTTAATTTTTCCATAGTCTATATCAGCAATGTGTGTACAAACTTTATTTAAGAAGTGTCTGTCGTGTGATACAACTATAACAGTTGTGTTTTCAAGATCCATAAGGAAATTTTCAAGCCATGCAATAGCCTTAACATCAAGTCCGTTTGTAGGCTCGTCAAGAAGAAGTACATCAGGATTTCCAAATAAACATTGTGCTAAAAGAACTTTAATTTTTTGTGGTTCATTAAGTTCTTTCATAAGCATTTCGTGATATTTAGCTTTTAATCCAAGCCCTGTAAGAAGTGTACTTGCTTCAGATTCAGCTTCCCAGCCGTTAAGCTCTGCAAATTCTCCCTCAAGGTCAGCAGCTCTCATTCCGTCTTCTTCAGTAAAGTCTTCTTTAGCATATATGGCATTTTTCTCTACCATAATATCCCATAATTTTTTATGTCCCATAAGAACAACATCTAAAACTTTAACATCTTCATATGCGAAGTGGTTTTGAGAAAGAACAGCCATTCTTTTGTTTTTGTCTAAGATAACCTCTCCCTCAGTTGGAGTAATTACTCCAGAAAGTATTTTTACGAAAGTAGATTTACCCGCTCCGTTAGCTCCGATAAGTCCATAACAGTTTCCCGGTGTAAATTTGATATTTACATCTTCGAAGAGGGCCTTTTTACCTACGCGCAATGTAATATTGTTTGCTGAAATCATATCATACCTCTTTTTCGTGAAATTATTGTTTTGCAGTA
>OGZM01001295.1_pt1 | contig 21493 bp, 20 predicted proteins | sample 1576821 | NCBI WGS metagenome assembly OGZM01 (sample SAMEA3541491, study PRJEB24748) | human gut metagenome | biome: human gut; feature: human-associated habitat; material: faeces | place: China | collected 2012
GGAAGCTGGTCTTCGACCCGGACATCCACTGCCCCCACCACGACCACGACGAGGGCCACAGCTGCGGTTCCCACTGCGGGGGCGGGTGCCACTGACAGCATAAGCAAAGCCGCACTCCGAGCAGATCCGGAGTGCGGCTTTGCTATTTAAGGAGAGAGGCTGTCTGAGATCCCGTGGCAAGTAGAAGGTAGCGGTATGATCTATGGCCAGTAGGAGTATGTCATGAATGGGAGAGAAACTCGCTCAGGTTGACTTTGACCTCATACAGCATTGAAAATAGCGTTACTATAGCAGTTTGCGTTTTTAATGCACAAGCAACATCCGCAAACTGCATATCGAAAATATGCCATTTTGATAGGCACTATTTTTGAAAATCGCGATAAGCAGAATCAGCAGCCCACCATGATAGCAATGATCTCGTTGTTGGTCTCCTTCATGCCCTGCTTGCCAAGACGGCCCACATTCTTGAGGGAGTTTTCTACGCCCTTGGCCACAATACCGTCACCAGCGCGGAACTGATTGCCGCGGATGTACATATTGTAGCCCAGCAGACCGGCCTCCACCGCAGTTGCGATCTTTGCTGCGCAGGAGGCCTTGGCGCCATCGCAGATGACGCCGGAAACCACTGCCAGTGCATTGACGACCGTATGGATGACGGCATCATAGTCACCGCCGCAGAGATAGGCGATACCGGCACCCGCGCCAGCGCCCGCGCTGATAGCGCCGCAGTAGGCAGACAGGCGGCCAATGGGGGTCTTTTCGTGGATGGGGGTCAGGTTGGAGAGGGTCAGCGCCCGCAGAAGCGTTTCGTCGCTCACGCCCAGCTCCCGGGCATAGACGATGACCGGCACCGAGGTGGTAATGCCCTGATTGCCGCTGCCGGAGTTGATGACCACCGGCTGCTCACAGCCGTTCATGCGGGCATCGGAACCGGCTGCGGCGTATGCCTTGGCACGGACTCTTACATCATTGCCCTCCATATCCAGCAGCACACTGCCGATGTTGGCACCGTAGCTGCCGCGCAGACCCTCCTCAGCAATGGCCATGTTGCACCGGATCTGCGGTTCCAGAATGGAACGGACATCCTCCACGTCCACCGTGTTGGCAAAGTCCCAGATATGCTCCATATCCAGCAGGCTGCGGTCGGTCAGGGTCTCCTCGTTATCTCCGTGTACCGGAATGTCCACCAGTACCTCGCCGTCCTTTTCCACATGGACGATATTGGTGTGGAACACCGCAATGCGCACCTGTGCAGAATGCTCACCCTTCCAGACCGTGAGGATGATGTCAAAGGTGACGCCGTTCTCAACGTGCCGCACCTTGATATCCGTCTGGTCAAGGTACGCGCGGATGGCTTTGGTCTGCTCCGGGGTCACATCGGCAATGACCTCCAGCTTCTTTTCCTGCTTGCCGGCTACGATGCCCGCAGCAGCGGCGGCTTCCAGACCCTTCATGTTATCCGTGTTGGGCACGATGACCGACTTGACGTTTTTGATCATGCTGCCGCTGGCTTCCACCAGCACTTTGTCCGGCAGCTCGCCCAGCGTATTGCGGGCAGCAGCGGCGGCATAGGCCACGGCGATAGGCTCGGTACAGCCCATAGCCGGGATCAGCTCCTCCCGCAGAATATCAATATAAGCCTGGTATCTCTTATCCGTCTTTTCCATTCTAAAAACCTCGGTTTTCTTTTTTACAGCGTACTTACAGGTAGAACACTGCGCACAGGGCGGTGGTGACGACACCGAAGATGATCAGCATGGGGAAGCCGCACTTGAGGTAGTCCTTCACAGAGTAGCCGCCTGCTTCCCAGACCAGCAGGTTGGGTGCAGTGCCGAAGGGGGTAACAAAGGCGCCAGAGGCGCACACAGACACGGACATGGCACCGGCCAGCGGGTTGATGCCTGCGGCCTGGCACAGCATGATGGCGATGGGCAGCACCAGAACGGTGGCAGAGGAGTTCATCAGGAACTGGGTGGTCAGCAGCATCAGGAAGGTGATGGCACCCAGCAGAATGATGGGAGGCAGGTTGCTCAGCACGGGGCTGATGGCGTTGACCAGGTACTCAGCGGCGCCGCTGCTGACCAGAGCCTTGCTCAGGGGGAAGATACCGCCGACGATGAAGATGGTGGAGGTGGGGAAGGCCTTGATGGCCTCGTCCAGGCTGATGCAGCCGGTGACGACGACGAGGATCGCGCCGATGACGCCTGCAATGTGCATGGGGACGATGCTGGTAGCCATGGCAACCAGAACGCCGATGAAGATCACAGCGACCAGAACCATCTTTTTGGTGTCGTACTCTGCCGTGCGGTCACCGCCCTTGATCTCGATGTCCTTATCCGGCAGCAGCTTTGTGCCGCAGAAGCACATGTACAGTATGCCGCACACCAGCAGGGGCAGGCCGATCTTGGTGTACTCGAAGAAGCCGAACTCCCGCAGGCCCATATCCTTCAGGATGCCGTTTGCCACGATGTGGGGGGTGGTACCCACCAGCGTGATGGTGCCGCCCAGAGAGGCGAAGAATGCCAGAGCCATCAGCAGCTTGGACTTCTTGACGCCAGCCTTGGAGGCCATGGAGCTGACAATGGGCATCAGACAGGCAGTGGAGCCGGTATCGTTCAGGAATGCGGACAGGCCGCCGGCCACAAGGCCGGTGCCCAGCAGCAGGCCCTTTTCGGTCTTGCCCAGCAGACCGATGATCTTGCCGCCGATAAAGTCGGCCAGACCGGTCTTGAAGAAGGCCTCGCCAACGACCACCAGACCCATGAAGAACACGATGGTGGTGTTGCCGAACTCGGTGTAGGCGCTGCCGGCATTGATAACGCCGGTGGCGGCCAGTGCTGCGGGGATGGCTGCGCCGAGGATGACCAGCGGGACCTTCTGAGAGATCAGCAGGACCATGGTGATCACAAGGATGACGCAGGTAATGATCGCTTGTGTTGTCATAACAGTGATACCTCCAAAATGAATTGTACGATTTGTGCGGTGGTTTTTCAAGACGTTTTATTGTCTATATGTAAAGACAACTTATCAACCTGACGTAAGTATAATCGTGATGTCCTCTGTTGTAAATTGTGAGTAGTCCCAATTTATTCGTTGAAAATTCTCTGTTCTGCCAAAAGCAGTCCCTTTTTTGTAAAAACAGGACGGATCTGCCACGCAGCTCCGTCCCAAAGCGTATAGAACCATCTCCACGCAAAAAAGGCTGCTGCACAGCGCACTGTGCAGCAGCCTCCGGGTACTTATTTTGTTTTTTCGGAGAGAAAACGCTCAGAATTCCAGCGTGATGAAGGGGCGGTTCTCCTTGGGCATGGAGACCGTGGTGGTGACCGCCAGCACCTGATTCCCGTGATATAAGAAGGTATCCCAGCTGAACAACTTCTCCGGCGGCGCGTTCAGCAGAGAAAGCTCCATATCCGAGGTAAGGGGCGTGTCCACAAAAATGCGGATGTGGGTCGGCTTTTCATTGAAATAGCGGCAGATATAATCGTGCAGGAAAAAGGTCTTTAGCGCCTCGCAGTCAAACGTGTGATCCTTGCACACCGACAGCGGGACATAGCTGTAATCCACCTCATCCACCTCGCTGCTCACATCCACGCAGCGAACGATCTTATAGACATAGGGGTTTTCTGCCGTCAGGCCCAGCTTCTGGCACAGAGCAGCATCCGCCTTGATGACCCCATGCTCCAGCAAGCGATGCGGCTTGTTGTTGGAGTGTTCAAAGGGTGCGATCTTGATGCCGCCGGAAAATGCCATGGGGCTGGAAAAGGACTGGCCCGGGACAAACCGGACAAAGGTACCCTTGCCCTGCACCCGCTCCACGATGCCGCTGTTGGCCAGCTCCTTGACGGCAGTATTCACCGTCAGGCGGCTGACATCAAACTGTCTGGCAAGCTCGATCTCTGAAGGGATCTTGTCCCCGGCCGTGTACTCGCCAGACTCGATCTTTTGCAGGATATAGTTCTGGATCTGAACGTATTTGGGCGCATAGGAGTAGTTCTCGTCCGCCATAATCTTTCCTCTCTTCCCATCTCCTGTCCGCTCTTTCACAGCTTGCAGACAGACAAAACTCTCTATTCATGCAATCGGTCAGCATACAGACAGGAGGAAGTGAAAAAAGAAGATCAATCGTTGGAATGTGCGGCCTCGATAAAGGCGCGCAGCTCCTCATCATAGGTATTGGTTGCCAGCGAGCAGTCCGGTGCCAGCACAAAGGGGATGTCCTTCATCCGCTTCAGGGTGTTTCGGGTCAGCGCAGCGATCTCCTCGGCCTTGTGCTGACCGAACAGCCGCTCGTCGCAGCCGCCCATCGGAGTGATGGACTTGTCCAGCCACTGGGGTGCGGTGTCCAGCTTGGGGTTGCCGGTAGCGCTCTCGGGCCAGTGCAGGATGTCGATGGGGTAGTGCGCAAAATACTCCGGGTTCACCTCAAGGCCGCAGGCATGGATCATGATCTTGCAGGGCTTCAGGGCCTCCATCATCTGCAGATCATAGGGTTTGACAAACTCTTCCCACTCCTCCTTGGTCATGTAGGTGGAACGGGACAGGCCGGTGGCACCGTAGAACACACCGTACAGACCTGCATCCTCAATGAGGTGCTTAGAATAATCGGCCATCGTATCGGTGATGTTCTGCAGGGTCTTGTGGATCAGCTCCGGCTGCTCGTGCATCAGAGTCATCATCAGGTCGTCACGGCTTGCGGCGCGGTAACGGCCAATGGGGTTGACGGCGCACAGCTTCTGCAGGACGCTGGTGGGACACATCATGGTCTGGAACATGGGGATGTCCTCGTTCAGACCAGCCTTCATCTTCTGAATGACCTCGATCTGCTCTGCAAACACACCCTGATCGCCCGGCAGCACCGTGATCTTTTCCAGATCCGCCACACCGCTAATGGGGCCCTTTACCACCTTGGGCAAAACGCCCTCGTAGTCGTTGTAGTCGAACTGACCGCCCCATGCCTCCTCATAGTAGGAAGCACGCGGCTGCAGCTTGACATAGTCCCAGTCGTAGGTATTCTGCCATTTCAGCATCGTTTCTACAAAGAGATCCGCGCCGCTGTGCTCGTTCTCGGTGAAATGACGCCACGCCGATACCGGCGGACGGTCTGCCAACTCATGGTTCAGAACTGCTTCAAATCTTTCTTTTTTCGTCCACATAGTAAAACTCTCCGTTCGTTTTTTGGTTTCTCAGGTTGATAAGTTGCCAAACAACGAGAAAGAGTTCTGTATGCTATTCATTTGTATCATAGCATACTTTTGCTTTGGGGGCAATGATTATTTCGTAGTTTCGTCACCTGCCTTCTTATTGCTGCGGTTGTTATAAACATAGACCATAACAGAAGCGGCTGCCACCAGTGCGCCGCCGATCACAGAGGTAAATTTTACCGGCTCACCCAAAATAAAGAATCCCAGGATCATGCTGAAAATGATGCCGGAGTAGTTGTAGATGCTGATCTCCGAGGCCGGAGCAAAGCGATAGGCATAGGTGATAAAGGCCTGTCCCAAAGAGCCGAACACGCCGATGAGCAGCAGCAGTACCGCCTGCTTGAAGTTGGGCACCACAAAATCCTTCAGCATGAAGGGGAAAGATGCAACGGCGCTGAAGGTGGAAAAGTGCATCATGACCGTCAGGCCGTCCACCTTGCCCTTAAAGAAAGAGAGAAAGGTATAGGCGACACCGGAGGTCACGGCCGACAAAAATGCCACCACCAGCGGGAAGGGGTTAGACTCAAAGCTGGGGCGGAACACGATAAAGGCACCCACCATGGAAAGTGCCAGCGCCGGGATCTGGATCTTGGGCAGCTTTTCTTTCATAAAGATGACGGCCAGAATGGTGACCCAGATAGGGGAAGTTTTGTTCAGGATCGTCACATCGCCCTGCGCCGCATGGCTGGAGGCATAGAACAGGGTGATCAGGCCCAGAAAGCCAAAGAACGACCGCCCGAACAGATAGGGCTGATACTTGGCCGGGCCGAACAGCAAGCCCTTTTTGCGCAGAATGATGATTGCCGAAACGATCAGCACGAACGAATTCCGCATGAAGATCTGCTCCATCGTGGGGATCTCGCGGCTCAGCCGCACCACCACCTGCATGGATGCAAAGCACAATGCAGACAAGATCATATAAAGAGCACCTTTTTGTCTCTGAGTCATTGAATATCTCCTTAACCTGTTTCTATCCAAAGCGGCATTCGAACGCTTTTCGCCGTGATGCCTTGTTGTTTCCATGTTCGATTATATACTTGTCTTGATGTCTTGTCAATATGAAACTTCATCTTTTCCGTCTTGAATCTTCTGGGGATAAGTCTCACTCTTTCCGCAACCGTGCACCCATGGCTTACAAAACAAAAAAGCCATGAAATCTTTCGATTTCACGGCTTCCACGGTAGACATTCCTACGCGTTGGAACCCGCGGGCTAAGCAACAGCCCACTGGGCTGATTGCTTGCGGCGCTACGCGCCGCCGCCCTGTTCGAGCCCCTTCCATCGTGCTGACAAAAAGAAAAACCAGAACACAAACGTGTTCTGGTTTTTCTTGGTGCGATGGAAGGGACTCGAACCCCCGGCCTACTGATTCGTAGCGCACGCCGGGCGATTCCCTCAATTTTTGGAAGTTACGGTTTAACGTCATTTATTAGCGATAAATCGCAGGTTTTGAGCTTTGAGTCTCTGCACTCTTTGTCCGATTTTGCAACGATTTGCACCCTTTGCACGTTTTAAAACCGTGCAAAAACCGTGCAGAAACCGTGCACTTACTCCCGGACAAACTAAAAACCACTTCATCCGACAACGACTTGACGGCATTGGTTCGAGTGACCGAATACCAAAAATCAAGTCTTGGAGGATACTATTATGACGAAATTGCTTTTCTGCCGCTTCAATATGGACACCAACCGGGTGGAAGCCCGGTTCGAGGATGGCACCACCATTGCCATTGACTGCATCGCTGTGGAGGACGAATACGGCAACTCCCCGGCACAGCGGGCAGAGCTGGACTGGCTGCTCTATAACAAGCCCTTGGAGTACGCACAGATGGTACTGAGAGGGGAGATGGAGCACTACCTGTCGCTGAGGTGTGACCACGGCAGGCCGGGGGATTGAGCCATAGAAAACGCGCGGCAAAATCGCTAATCGCGCGGCGCGCGTTTATATCCTTTCCTTGTACCAGTCCATCGCCTGCTTCATCGCAGCTTCGGGGGCAAAGACATAGCGGCGGTCCAGCACTTCCAGACCCAGCGCACCGGTATAATGGATTGCCTTGAGCTTTTCCAGTGCCCCGTCCAGATCCAAAACACCATCGCCGGGCACCAGATGCCCGCCGGGGTTGCCGTCCACAAAATGGACGTGTCCCAGATTCTCCGGGCCGATCACATCAAGGAAGGTGGAGAAGGTATCCACCGCCGTCGTGGCGATGACATCTGTATCCGCCAAGCCCATAAGGCGCGGGCTGTTGACCGTGCGCAGCAGACGGCGCAGCTGGCTTGCTTCATTGCAGATGTGGGTGGTGTACTTGGTAAAAGGCTCTACCGCCAGCGTCACGCCCTCCTGCTCTGCCTTGCGGGCAATGCGTCCCATTGCCTCTGCACACCAGCCAAACGCGTCCTCTGCATCCACATCCAGATAAGCAAAGCCGGTAGATACCACCATGTGGTCGCAGTCCAGCTGCACGGCCGCTTCGATGTGCTGGTTGAAAAAGTCCACGGTGCGGTCCCGATAGACCTTATCCGGATGAGAAACGCTGATGGCATACACGCACTGCTCCGGCGTAAAGCAGCGCAGAGCAAGATGATGTGCCTTGATCTTGCGGTTCAGCTCAGCCAGACGGACAGCGTCGAAATCCTCCAGATGGAGGTGGGGGCCGGATGCCCACAGTTCGATAGACTGATAGCCCAGCCGCTCGGCAGATTCCAGAAAATAATCCAACGTATAGCGCTTGTAATGATAATTTGCTGCACACAACTGTGAAAGTTCCATCGTTATTGCTCCTTTTCCTGTAAATAAGGCTCAAACTGCTGCACGATCCGGGTCGCGAGGGCCTTGCCCCGTGCCATGCACTGCGGGATGCTCTCCCCAAGGCTCACGCCGTAGGTGAATGCCGCAATATAAGAATCGCCTGCTCCCACCGTATTTACCACCGGCACGTTTTCCGCCGCCTGATGATAGAAACTCTGTCCATCGTAGGCAAGGCTTCCATGCTCGCCCAGCATGGCGATCACACAGCCTGCGCCATTCGCTTTCGTGCGGCGCATAAATTCCCGGATATAGTCATCATCCTTGTCGTAGGAGAAAAAGGCGTAATCCAGATAGGGGAGAAGCGCGTCGTTGGAGGGCTGCTCCAGTCGTTTCGAAAAGTCGTAGACCCAGATCTGCCCCGGCTGGCGCAGCGCAGCGATATAGCGCTCTGCCTTTGCCCAGCGCTCTGCATACACGATGTCAAAGCCCTTGACAAATTCCATATCCTCCGCGGAAAGCTCGATCTCCTCCATGGCGTTGCCGTGAAATTCCAGATGCTTTTTGTCCCCGTCTACGAGGTCCATCTTTGCCATACCGGTGGGGCGGTCGATCCTTTTGAGCACCCGCAGCGGAATATCGCGCTGCTTCAGCCGCTCCACCAGCGCATCCGCAAAGACATCGTTGCCCAGCACGGTCATTTCGGTCACATCGCCGCCCTGCGCCTTATAGTTGAGGGCGAAGTCGATGCTGTTGCCTGTCAGATAGTACCGGTCCATCCGGTAGTAGACATCAATGCAGTTGTCTGCCATTGCGATTGCTTTTTTCATTCCGCAGCCCCCTTACTCGCCCATGACGTAGATCATATATTTGCGGTTTTTGATGCCATCGTACTCGCAGAAATAAATATCAGCTGCGCTGCCCAGCTTGATCTTGCCCTCTGCGATCGGAAAAACGCAGTGGTTCCCCGTGAGCAGGCTCTTGAGATGGCCGGGTGCATTGCCTCCGATGGTGCCGTAGGTGGGCAGATAGTGGTTATGATGGTAAGGATAGTCTTCCGGCGCGATCCGGTCCAGCGTCTCCATAATATCCTTTTCCACGCAGGGCAGGCTCTCGTTCACCATGATGCCGGTGGTCGTGTGCTCCGTGATGACATAGACGACGCCGTTCTTTACTCCGGTCTGTGCCACAAATTCACGCACCGGGTCGGTGATGCGGATCAGCTCAAACTCCTTCTCTGCGCAGATGCTTACTTCCTTCAGCTCAAATCTCATTTGTTCTGGCCCTCCCATCCAAAAAAGCGCATTGCATTTTTCCAGTAGATCTTTTCCCTCGTCTCAGGCAGCATCTCCACGCTGTCCATTCCCCGCTTGCTGCGCACCGGGCGAATACGGGGCGAGTCCGAACCGAACATGACCTTATCGGCCAGATTATGATCCAGCCAGTATTCGCCCATGTCCTGCTTGAACACTTTGGCAAACAGCTGGTAGGGACCATCAAAGTTCATCAGTGCAGTGTTTGCGTAGAGATTGGGATACTTGAGCAGCAGAGCCGCCGTCTCCTGCACCCACGGCCAGCCGAAATGAGCAAGGCAGAGGTTGATCTCCGGCCAGCGCAGCGCCACCTCCTCGAATTCCATCGGGCGGGCATACTTTGCCAGCGCGTTATTTTCCAGACAGAATCCGGCGTGGAAGATGATCGGCTTGTGGTATTTGCGGCACAGATCATACAGCGGCACAAGGCGCTCGTTCATGGGGTACATTTTGAGCCGTGCGGTGTTCACTGCAAGTCCGGCCAGCCCAAGCTCAGCAAAGGCACGTTCCAGCTCCTGCACAGCATCGGGGCGGCGGGGGTCCACCGCTGCCATACCGATATAGAACTGTGCATCCAGCGCCACCAGCTTTGCGATCTCATCGTTGGAGATCTCCACCATCCCCGACTCCACAGAGCAGTCCTCCGGCAGCAGCACCACCCGTCCGATGTCTGCAAGCGCATACTGCTTGCGCAGCAGCGCCATGTCGGAGGGCTTCATCAGGTGATAGTTCATGGCATCACAGCGGCGGCGAAAGCGCTCCTGATCCTCACAGATCGGTGCAAACAGTGCCGGATGGATATGAGTATCAATGACCATAGGACAGTCTCCTCCTTATTTTTGCATTCTGTGCATCCTGTCCCGATTTTCCAGATAGAGATCCCGGAAAATCGGGTAATGCTCCTGATAAAATTCATGATTTTTCCGATCCGGCTGCAAGATCCTGCCCTGCGGTAAAGCGGCACGCAGGGCGGAAAAACTTTCCAGCGCACCGACGCCCAATGCCGCCAGCATGGCGTCTCCGTAGCTGGAGCACTGGAACGGTTCCGGAATGGTCAGCGGCATTCCCGCCATGTCGCAGATGATCTGCATCCATGCAGCGTTTTTCGTGCCGCCGCCCGCTGTGATGATCCGCCGGGGCGGCACCCCCAGCTCCTCAAACAGCAGCAGATGCTGATAGGTGGAATAGCCTACGGCTTCCAGCGCAGCGCGGTTGATCTGCGCCCGTCCATGCGTTCCTTTCAGTCCGAAGAGCATTCCGGTGGCCTCTGCGTCCTGCAGGGGGCTTCGCTCACCGTAGATATACGGCAGCATGATCAGTCCGTCGCTGCCCGGCGGCACAGCAGCCGCCTCCCGCGCCATGACTGCATAGGCGTTTTCGCCGCCCTGCTTTTCGGCTTCCAGCTCTTTGCTGTACAGCAAGTCACGCACCCAGCGGGTCAATGTACCCGCCGCATTGGTGCCGTCGCCCAGACAATAGGTGCCCGGCACGGTAAAGGCCTTCCCACCCTTGAGGGCGCCGTTGCCCTGCGGCGAAACATAGCTGCCCACGAAGTGGTCCGTACAATAGTAATAGAACATCGAGGAGCCATACTGAAAAAAGGCCGTGCCCGGCTCCACCAGACCCACGCTGATGGCCTCTGCCGTGGAGTCACCGGTACCGGTAATGACCGGCGTTCCCGTGGCAAGGCCGGTCTGTGCCGCAGCCTCCGGTGTGACCGTGCCCACGATGTCTGTGGACCATGCACACGCCGCGATCTGGTCCGGGCGGCAGTACAGCCCGCACTCTGCCTCGTTCACACTGCCGTCCGCTTGGTACAGCGGTCGGAACGAGCCTTTGGCAAGGGCCTGATCGATGACATATTTCCCGGTCAGGCGCGCCGTCAAAAAGGAGCTGCCCGTGAGGAAATAGGCCGTCTTTGCGTAGATCTCCGGCTCATGCCGCCTCAGCCAGAGGATCTTTGTGGCCGTGTCGCCGGAGCAGATGGGATGGCCGAACAGCTCCTGCACCCGCGCCTGTCCGTAATACTCTGTCAGCCACGCCGCTTCCTCTGATGCGCGGGCGTCGATGCCGTAGAGGATGGCCGGGCGCAGCGGGCGGCACTGTTCGTCCACCGGCAGGCAGTCGGTGCCCAATGCACTGGTGCCCACGCAGGCGATCTGCTCCGGCCGGATTCCGCTCTGTTTTATCAGGGTCCGGCACAATTTGCACAGGTCGCCCCACCAGACCGCCTCGGCTTCCTGCTCGAACCACCCGGGCTGCGGGTTGTCCATCCCATGGGGCACCGAGGCATCCGCCGCCACTCGGAAGCTTTCGTCGATCAGGATGCCGCGGGACTCAAAGGTACCGATGTCGATGCCCAGAAAATAGCGTTTCATCCTGCTCTCCTTTCTCACAGTCGGGCGCGGATGTCGTACACGATCTCCATAAAGCTGCGCACTCGCTCTTCGTCCACACGCCCGTTGAACACGCCGTCCTTCTTGAACGCAGTGCCCATGCAGACGGCATCGCAGTATTTCAGCTTCTCTCTCACATTCTCGTGGCGGCAGCCGGTATTGCAGAACACCGGCACATTGCGGGGCTTCGCCACCTCGTAGACCTTGTTCAGGATGGAATCATCCGGCTCGCTGCCGGCAGAAGCGCCGGACACGCACAAGCCGTCTGCAAAGCCACCGAACATGATAGACTTTGCCACCACCTGAATATCCCGCTGCACCAGATAGCTGTCTGCCTCGGGGTTCACCTTGAACAGCAGCTTCATATCCGGGATCTCCAGCGCCTTGCGGTGGCGGACTGCCTCACCGCTGTTGGAGGTATAAAGGCCATATTCTCCCATGTATGCACCTGAGAAGCAGCTCCGGGCAAATCTTGCGCCGGTGGCAGCAGCAAGGTCGATGGTCGCGATGGGATTCTTGACCACATTGACGCCATAAGGCACCCGGATCAGCGGGCGCAGAGCGCCGATGATATAGGCCATCGCCGAGATCACTGCCACATCCGCCACCGGCTGGTAGGGCAGGCTGAATTCATTGGCAAACAGAATTCCGTCCACGCCGCCGTTCTGCAGCGCCACGAGATCCTGCCGGGCGTGCTCCAGCACGGTGTCCATGCTGCCGCAGTAGCCGGGGTCGCCGGGCAGGGCATCCAGATGCAAAAGCGCAATGATTGGTTTTTCAACACCAAACATTTCCTGAGTCCACACGGTATTGCTCTCCTTTATATCCTTCCGTTTCAATCCAGTTCGTGCGTGTTGGCGCGCATCCACGCCACGGTGTCGTCAATGGCCTTGTCCGGGTCGATGTAATAGCGGCGGTCGCAAATTTCGAAGGAGCAGGTTCCCTCATAGCCGTGCGCCTTGATCTGGTCGTAATACTCTTTCATGGGGAAGTCCGCATCTCCCGGTACGGTATGGCCCCGGTCATTGAAATGAATGTGTTGCAGCTTATCACCCAAGTTGGCAAAGTAGTCATCGATGGTCTCTCCTGCGTAGGTCATCTGATCCATATCCACCATACCAACAACAGTGGGCGAATCGATCTCAGCAATCATCTTTGCCAGATCCTTGCTGGTAATGAGGACGTTAGTAGTGGTTACCTTCAACTCCTCCAGCAACAGAGTAACCCCCTTGCGCTCGGCGTAGGCAGCCAGAGTCCCCACACTCTCCCGGCAGAATTTCCAGGCTTCCTCGCGCGGCATATCAAAGTATCCAAACCCGGTGCTGATTTGAATCGCGGGGCATTCCAAAAACTGGGCGGTATCAATCGCACGCTGGTAGTAGCGGATGCTGGACTCCCGGGTCAGGGTATCCTGAGTGCAGAAATTCACTGGATAAACGCAGTTTTCCGGGGTCATGGCCATAACTGAAAGGTGATGACGGCGAATACTCTTATCCAGCTCTAAAAGACGGCTGACCGGATAGTCGAACATGTTCAACTGAGGCGCACTGCAATAGAGATCGATACTGTCAAAGGGAGACCGCTCGACCTTATCCAGAAACTTCTCAATGGGATAGCGTACATAGTGATAACTCATGGGCGCGAGTTTCATAAAAGACCATTCCTTTCTCTTCCATACAGGCAGCCCGATTTCTACGGGCTTCTGCCCCGAATAGGTTCAGGCTTTCAAAACATTCCGGATATAGTCGATATACGCATCGGTAGCCTTGTCCGGATCCAGATAATAGTCTCGGCTACACATCTCGCAGGAACACCAGCCCTGATAGCCCCTGCGGACAAGGGTGTCGTAATACTCCTTCATGGGCAGCCCGCCGGTTCCGGGGATCGTATGGTTCAGGTCACTGAAATGGACAAAGCCATACTTATCGCCCAGATTGTCAAAGTAATCGTTGATGTGCTCCCCGGCCTGAGACATCTGGTCGGTGTCGGAAAGACCCAGCAGATTGTCCGCGCCCACATCATCGATAAACTGTTTAAGCTCCTTGCTGGTAACCACCAGATTGGTGGTGGTTATCTTACAGGTCTCCATAAAGATGGTGACGCCTTTCTTTTTGGCGTACTCCGCCAGAAGCTGCACCGCCTCAACCTGACGTTTCCATGCCTCATCCTTGTCAGCATCATAATATCCCGTTCCCGGGCAAATCTGGATATGAGGACATTCCAAAAACTGAGCCGTGTCAATCAGGCGCTGATAGTATCGCTGAGTCGATTCCCATGTCAGGAGATCCGATGTGGCCAGATTAACCGGATAGACGCAATTTTCGGCTGTCAGAACATAGGGGGTCAGGTGCCGATCCCGAATGTCGCGGTTCAACTGAATCAGCGCACCCAAAGAATAATCAAATGGGTTAAGCTGGGGGCCGGTGCAATAGATATCGATTCCATCCAAGCCGACCCGTTCCATCTTGTCAAGATACTTTCGTATAGGATATCGGAGATAGTGATAGCTCATCAGGGTAAATTTCATGGATACTTTCTCCCTAAAATCACTGCGTATGGATTGGGCGGTGGATCTGCACAAGGGCAGCCCACCGCCCAAATCCCGACGCGGCATAAAAATTACAGGATTACACTTGCCAACAGGAACGCTACTGCGGCATCCACGACGGCCATAACCAGAGAGGGTAACAGATAGCTGGTGTTGAATACGAATTTGCCGATTTTGGTCGTTCCCGCCGTATCAAAAGCGATGGCGGCCAGACTCTCGGAGGCAGCGGGAATCAGGAAGTGTGATCCGATGGTGACCCAGCCAGCCAGCAACACGGGAGTGCTGATGCCGAGTGCCAAGCCCAGCGGAATCACGATTGCGGTGGTGGAACCCTGCGAAGTAGTGATATTACACACCAAATAGCAGGCAATAATGAATACCCAAGGGTACTTATTGGTGAACTGCGAGACCGTCTCGGTCAGGAAGGTGGACTGCGCGCCGATGAAGATATTGACCATCCAGCACAGGCCAAGACAGATGACGGCCGCAAACACACCGGACTTAAAAACGGGCATCTCAAGAATAGCATCGGCCTTTTTGTCCATCACAAGACAAATTACCGCAGCGGCGCAGAGCATGAAGATTTGGATGATGTCGGTCATGCCCATAGTGCTGCCGTCAGCCAAAACAGGACGCAGGGATTTGACCACACCCAGAAGAACGACGGCTACCATCGCAACCAAGAAGGCGATGACAGAAATCTTGGACTGCTTGCTGAAAGAAGAGGTGTCGACCACTTTTTCTTCCTTGTGCCCACGCAGTACAAGGGTGCCATCGGCAACACGCCGCTGGAACTCGGGGTCATCTGCAAGTTCCTTGCCTCGCTTCATCATAACAAGGCCGGAAGCCAGAGAGCCAAGAAGGGTAGCAGGAATGACAACCATCAGGACGGTAATCATATCTACGCTGCCCGACTCCTCCAAAAATCCTACCAGCGCGGCGGTAGCGGCGGCAAGCGGAGTGCCGCAGACCGCATTTTGGCTGGAAACCACAGAAGCGGCAATCGGCCGCTCGGGACGGACGCCGTTCTCGATGGCAATTTCGTTGATGATGGGCAGCAGGCTCCACAGAATGTGGCCGGTTCCGCAGCAGAAAACAAACAGCCAGCTGATCATGGGCGCCAGAATGGTGATTGATCTAGGATGTTTTCTCAAGATCTTCTCCGCAAGAGCCACCAGGTACTCAATACCACCCGCAGCCTGCATCGCGCCACCCGCAATAACCACGGCCAGAATAATTCGCAAAACCGTGAGCGGGGGATCCGACATGGGTGACTTAAAGATAAATGTAAAGACAAACGCGCCGACCGCACCGGCAAGCGTAAGGAAAACTCCTCCCTTGCGAACGCCCCAGAAGATGAGAAGGAGCATGATGACAAGCTCAATCCAGAACATGATTTTTTCTCCTTTTTCTTTGATTTTTCCCAGCGACCGCATACCCAGCAAGTTCATGACGCTTTCTTTGCCTGCCGCCCCGGGCCCGTTTCCGTCAGTTTTCATCAGAAAGATGCGCACATTCTCTGTTACAAGCAATCCATCCCGATTTGTCTTTGTATTAGGCATCGAAATGTTATGCTTTGTATTATGACGCAATAATATAATGCAAGCATCTCCTTGTCAACAGCATTCCAGCATTTTCATCAAAATATCCTATCAACGTGCCCTTGTTTTGTGAATCCCTACCAAATCATTGTATCCTTCTGCCCTCATCCATTTCTATTTTATCTCTTACTTCTATAATACAAAAAGAGAGCGCCCCTGAAATTCTGCTCCAGGGACGCTCTCTTTTATTTTTATACGCAGATACGCGTTTTTGTTGCATCCATCTTTGACGGCTCAGACCATGAGCTTAAACTTATCCGCGATGCAGAGCTGACGGCTCAGATAGCAGTTCTCTCCGCTCTTATCGTGCACCACGCTCTTGATGGACAGCAGCGGGTAGCCCTTTACCACATCCAGATACTTCGCCTCTTGATGGTTCGCAAACACGATCTCAAGAACCTTATCTGAGCGTGTGAACACGATGCCCGTTTCCTTTCGGATCGTCTCATACAGAGAGGTATTGGTCAGATCCGCATTGAACAGAAAGAAAAAGCTCTCGGGGAATTTGCTGGTCTCCAACAGCATCGGTCTGCCGTCCGCAAGGCGTAGGCGCTCCACAACCAGCATCTGTTCGTCCTTTTTCAACCCAAGCTGCCCCCGTTCTTCCTCCGTGGGCTGTTCCAGTGCGATCTTGATCGTCTTTGCGCCGGGCTGGTATCCCATCATATGGCACATATTGGTATAGCTCAGCACGCCATCCAGCTTTCGCTGGATCTTCTTTTCCGCAACAAATGTGCCCTTGCCGGGCTTGCGCACCAGAAATTCTCCCTGAGATAGCTCATCCAGTGCTTTACGCACCGTGACGCGGCTGACCGAATAGCGCTCACAGAGTTCATTTTCCGTTGGCAGACGGCTGCCCGGGGGATACTCGCCCGCATCAATAGCCGCACGCAGTGTTGCGGCGAGCTGTTGAAACAGCGGCGTTGAAATTGTATTATCCAAACTCATGGTATATTCTCCCGTTCTTATTTTTATCACGAAATACGGTTTATTTTCAATTTGCTCTTTTGCGTGCCCCGCAAATATGTCACAATACAAACTTATTATATATAAGTTTTATCCTTGCGTAAAGAGGAAAAACAAATTTTTTCTCCCTTGCGTCTGTGCAGGGCCGTTTTCCAGCGCCCCCTATTTATATAGGAAGCCCGCCACATTTCGTTTCGTTCCTTGTAAGAAATGCACAATTTTTTTGTCCTATTTTCGGTATTGACATTTGTATTGCTTTGTATTATCATCATGGCAAGGAAAGTTCTTCCGGAAACCACCGGAAGGAATCGAGACAGTTTAATATGAAATGCAGGAGGGCAATACAATGCATTACAAGTACACTGACATCAAGGCCATCGTCGCTGAAATTTTGGAGAACAAGAAGGACGAGGGCGGCGTCAAGAACATCTATTTCGTGGGCTGCGGCGGCTCTCTGGGTGCTCTGTACCCTGCAAAGACCTTTATGGAGCGCGAGAGCCTGACACTGAAGTCCGGCTGGGTGAGCAGCAACGAGTTCGTCCACAGCACGCCCCGCGATTTCGGCAAGAACTCCATCATCTGCCTTGCCTGCCACAAGGGCAACACCCCCGAGACCATTGCCGCTGCAAAGCTGGGCAAGGAGATGGGCGCTGCTGTCATCATCCTGACTTGGCTGGAAGAGTCTGAGATCATCGAGTTCGGCGATTACATCATCCATTACTCCTTCGACGCCAGCCCGGATCACCTCGCCGGTGACATCGACTACGCCGGTGAAAAGACCATGTGCGCCCTGCAGGTCGCCGTGGAGCTGCTGAATCAGACCGAGGGCTACAGCAACTACGATAAGTTCCAGCAGGGTGCTGGCATGATCACCACTGTGATCCGCAAGGCCCGCGCTCATGTGGCCCAGCGCGCTCTGGACTTTGCCGAGGAGTACAAGAACGACTCCGTCATCTACACCATGGGCAGCGGCGCAGGCTACGGTGCCGCTTACATGGAGAGCATCTGCATCTTCATGGAGATGCAGTGGATCCACTCCGGCACCATCCACACCGGTGAGTTCTTCCATGGCCCCTTCGAAGTCACCGACGCCAACACCCCCTTCGTCATTCAGGTGTCCGAGGGTTCTACCCGTGAGCTGGACGAACGCTGCCTCAAGTTCCTGCACACCTATGCAAAGCGCATCGAGGTGCTGGACGCCAAGGAGCTGGGCCTGTCGGTCATCGATCCCGCTGTCGTGGACTACTTCAACCACTCTCTGTTCAACAATGTCTATCCCATCTACAATCACGCCCTCGCTGAGACCCGCCAGCATCCGCTGACCACCCGCCGCTATATGTGGAAGGTCGCATACTGATATAGACGGAAAGGATCTGATACGATGAGCGCAGTCAAGATCATCGCCATCGGCGATAATGTGTGCGACAAATACCTTTCCCGTGGGAAGATGTACCCCGGCGGCCAGTGCGTCAACACCTGCGCCTATGCCGCAGCAAACGGTGTGCCTTCCGCTTATCTGGGCAAGTTTGGCAGCGATGAGGTCGCCGCCTACAACCAGAAGATCCTGCACGAACTGGGCATCGACATCAGCCACTGCCGCCATTTTGAGGGCGAAAACGGCTTTGCCATGGTTACGCTCAAGGGCAACGACCGCGTCTTTCTTGGCTCCAACAAGGGCGGCGTCGCCAAGGAGCACAGCTTCGACTTCACGCAGGAAGATCTGGAGTACATCAAAGGCTTCAACCTGATCTACACCAACCTCAACAGCTATATCGAAGAGGATCTTCCCTTCCTGCACACGGCCGGCGTGCCCATCGCCTATGACTTTTCCACCCGATGGACCGACGCCTATCTGGAAAAGGTCTGCCCCTATGTCACCGTGGCCATCCTGTCCTGCGCACACCTGAGTGCCGAGGACCGCGCCCGCGAGATGCAGAAGGCCGCCGACCACGGCGTTTCCATCGTGCTGGGCACCATCGGTGAGGACGGCTCCTATGTGCTGTACAACGGCAAGACCTACTACGCCTCCGCCGTGCACGCAGATGACGTCATTGATACCATGGGCGCCGGCGACTCCTACTTTGCCGCTTTCCTCTGCTCGCTGCTGAAGTCTTCCAAGAGCGGCGCTCTGCTGGAAGGCACCGAAGAAGAAAACGTCGCGCATCTGCAGGAAGCCATGCAGATCGGCGCAGCATTTGCTGCAAAAATGTGCGCCAAGGAAGGCGCCTTCGGCTACGGGACTCCCATCGTGGGACGCACCGAACTGTAAAATAAAACAGGAGGCATTTTCATGAGACCTGATCAGTATGAAAACAACGCAGAAGGCATCCTCTGCGTTTATAAGAACCCCAAATGGCTGGTTTGCATCAAGAACTGGAAGCCTGACAACGACATTGCCGGCATCGCTCATCTGGAGATCCATCACTCCACCGACGAGCAGTTCATCCTTGCCGCTGGTAAGGCAATCCTCATCACCGCCGAGCGCGAGGGCGGCAGCTTCAAGAATATCGAGCTGACCCCCATGCAGCAAGGCAAGGTATACAATGTTCCCGCCGAGTGCTGGTTCTACTCCATCACGCAGAAAGACACCAAGGTGATCTATGTGCAGGACTCCAACTGCTCTATGGAAAACAGCGACTTTGCCGACCTGACCGCTGCTCAGATCGCCGACATTCAGGAGCGTGCACGCAAGATCCTCGCAGAGTGAAAAGGAGCTTTTTATGCCGATCCGATGCGTCCTCTTTGACTTTGACGGCGTGATCGCCGATACCGAGGAACGGAACGCCGACTATCTTGCCGCTGCTCTTGCGCATTTCGGGGTCCGGCTGACCGAAGAGGATCGGAGCGCACTGGTGGGCATCAATGATCCCTCTCTGCTTGAGGCACTGCTGAAGCGGGCAGAAACGCCGGTCACTCTGGAGCAGCTACAGGCCGAACGCACACGTCACGGTAACTACTACGAAAACGGTGCCGATCTGCACACACAGCCCGGTCTGCGGGAGTTTCTCTCTGCGCTTCGCGCACAGGGCATTCGCACCGGCGTAGTCTCCTCTACCCGGTCACAGCTCATTCTGACCGCGCTCGACCGCCTGCATCTGGTCTCACAGTTCGATGTGGTGGTCTGTGGCGACATGGTCACTCGGCGCAAGCCCGATCCGGAACCTTATCTGCGGGCAGCGCAGCTTCTGGGGCTTGTTCCCGGCGATTGTCTGGTCATTGAGGATTCTCCCGCAGGCATCCGTGCCGGAAAAGCCGCCGGCTGTACCGTGCTGGGCTATACCGGCAGTTCTATCCGTCAGGACGTCTCTGCGGCAGATTTCGCCCTTTCTGATTTTCATCTTTACCGACAGATCCCACTTTTTCAGAATCTTTCTCCGTTCTGATTTTATGACAAAACAGACCAAACCGGTATAAACAGGTTTGGTCTGTTTTGCATTTAAGCTGCTCCGCTCCGTGCAGGAGATCCGCCACCGCAAAAACGGTTCTACTTATTTCTCTTCGGAAGGCTCCATGGCGTTCCCCGATCGTTCCGACCTTCCTGCCCGCACGATGCTCACCAGCGAAGGCTCCGTATCACGCAGCACTCATGTAGTCGCAGACCCACGGACCCAACGTCTGCATACGCTAACGCCCATCGAATGCGAACGGCTCAACGGCTTCCCTGATGATTGGACAGTCGGGATGCCGGAACGACTGCGCTATTTCACCATGGGGAATGCGCTTGTCGTTCCTCTGGTCAAGACCATGGGCAAGCGGATCAGCGCACTGGCCGAGGACGAGCAGCGCAGTTGATGGGCGTTTCTCTTGGGTTTCCAAAGGGGTGCGGGTCGCCAGTGGCGACCTCAAAATGCAGCGCATTTTGAAGCACCTGACCGAGCCGACAGGCGAGAGGCAGCGCCCCTTTGGCACACGACTTTGCTTGCAAAGTCTAGTGTGTTACACCTTGGTTCCGGCTGACGCGGAAAAGGGGCTGCGAGAGGTTCTGGCAAGCACCTGTTCTGTGGCAGAAGGATGCGCGGATGGGCGTGGCAGTTGACGGTCTTTGCCCACCCAGCGCAGGCTTGCAGAGGAACCAATGGTGTACGTTCTCCCGTCCTGCCGCAGCAGCGTTTCTCCTATAAGGCACAGGGCAAATGATCACCGTCTGTGTTTACCGCGCATTCCCGCTTTTGTGCGGTGCTTCAGCATAGAGGATTTATTGAACACTCGCAGCAGGGTCATCTGTTCTTCTTTCGTCAGCTTGGAATAGTCGATGCCGATCTGCCCCATCAGGACATTCATCTTCTTTTCCAACGGAGAACCTTCAAACTTCTGTGCATCTTCAAGCTGCTTCCTCGCTTGTTCGATCGCTGCACCGTCCGATGTAGTTTTATCGTTTCCATGTGCCGCTTTGATCTGCTTCAGGATCGCCGCCAGCTCATCATAAAGGATCTGCCCGAAATACTCATCCTCGTTGATCTGCGCCGCCTTCAGCGTCCGCATGGTCAGGTCCTCTGTATCGGCATGGTATCGTCTTTCCAGTTCCTGCCGGGTGGCTTCTACCATGGCATTCATATCCCGGATGCGGTCACTGACCAGACCGTCCACACAGATCTCAAGGTCGGTCATCCACCGGGAAAAATCGGGATGTTCCAAAAGTTCACACAGCAGCCGATGATTGAAATTCCCATTCCTTAATACGTCCACTGCGCCATCGCTCAGATGCAAGTCCGAAAGGACTG
>OGZM01001310.1_pt1 | contig 21150 bp, 16 predicted proteins | sample 1576821 | NCBI WGS metagenome assembly OGZM01 (sample SAMEA3541491, study PRJEB24748) | human gut metagenome | biome: human gut; feature: human-associated habitat; material: faeces | place: China | collected 2012
AAACTATCCTGTTCCCGCGCTTGACGCGGGATCGCATTAAAGCCAGTCATATAAACATCTGATTGATAAGGCTTGCTCTTTTGCGGCCCCGCGTCAAGCGCGGGGACAAGGGGATTTTGACACACCCCTTACAAAAAGATAAAGAGTATGAGATTTATGATAGAACAAGCGATATGTAGATGGGTCGTATCTGCTTGGAATCAGCAATGGTTTGTAAGTGAATTTCCAGAAGTTTCAAATCTGAATTATGTTTGAAACTAAAGTTTCAGATAGTCCCTCCCCTTGAAACTTTAGTTTCATGCTGATGGAACAAAAGTTTCCCCGGATGAAACTTTTGTTTCGCGCCTTGGAACTAGTGAAACCTAAGTTTCGGCTACAGGCTTTTCGATTTTGGTCATTGATACCAAAAAGTAGAAGACTGAAACAATGACGACCTGTGCTTTGAGGGAAATAGCTGTCTTGGAAAGGGGGTAAAAAGGGCTGTTTTGGGCGGTTTTCTGCAAAAAGGCGTATTTTGGTACTTTTGCGATTTTCGTAATAGATTGATTGATAGTAATGTGCTGATTTATATAATGTACGCGTAAAGTGGCTTTTTTAGGGGCAAAATAAGTATAAAATCGAATGTAAAATGTTGATTTATAGAATTATATTCGGGGTATGAAAAATGACTAATGAAAACGTACGTTTTTTTTAGTCATTTTTCAGCTACAAAAATACATATACTTTTTGAACCTGCAATTCTTTCCTCAAAGATTTTTCTTTTTCTATATTCTTTCTTATCAATCAGATAGCTTAGTAAGTACGAAAAACCACCTTTTTATCACAAACCATTTAAACCCTCCCCAAAAATGACTAAAAAAAACGTACGTTTTCATTAGTCATTTTATAGGATGATCCCAAGAAGGGACTTATAGAACTGAATTTCATTATATATAGTATTATTAATTAAATTATTAGATTATGAACAAAAAGTTTTCTACTCTTGTAGTGGCTTGTATGGCTTCGGCTGCGTTCTCATCTGCTTTTGCTGCAAATATCACAAATGCGAGCAGAACAGTGACGAAGATCGAAACCGAAAAAGCTTATCAATTAAGTAATGCAGATGGTAGTAAAATCCTCGTTATGGTTCCTCAAGGAGAGGGTTACACTCTGAAATTAAAAACAGCAACTTCTGTCACAGACCTGAACTCTACTTTATGGGAGATTCAGTATTCTTATCCTAACGGTAGTGCTTCCAGCCCTGATTTTACATTTGTAAATAAGGCGACAGGTATACCTTTACAGGTTGATCCGAAAAAAGCAACACTGTTTTCGGAAGGTACAACTTACTCTACATCAAACAGTTCTTATGTAGAAATGTCTGGTTCTGTTTCTACTTGGAAATGGAAGGATTTTGTAGAGACACAAGGTAGTCCTTTCGGAACAAGTGGCTTGGTGTCTCATTTTGCTAAAGACTCTATTGTTGCATTGGTGACGGGTGCTACACCTGCTGCTACTACGAATAACTATGCAAATTCTGAAGATGTTTATTTGGTTAAAGCCCATGCAAATCGTTCTACATGGAATGGTATTCATCTAAGAGTTGCTCCCGCTTATGCAGGTGGTGTTACATTATCTGCAAAAGATTTGAATACCAAATTGGGAACAGATCCGGAAGGTAAATCTTTCAAACTGTCTTCAACTCCGGAGTTGAAGGTGGGTACGAATGGAAATAGTACATTGGGTAATATCTTTACGGATAATACACTGCGTGCATGGGAACCTGCTGCTGCTACAGATGAAGCAAATTCTAAAATTTATGTGGAACAGTCAAATTTCAATAACGGAACAGCTAATACCTTTACAGGTATGTTCCTTCAAGTTATTGATAATGATGCTAAAAAGGATGATCCTTTTAATGATGTTTATTTAATGGCGGATACAGCTTACATCAATGGAATGTATCTAAACAATCAGAACTGCATTAAGTTTACAAAAGATTCTATCAAAAGCGCTGAATGGCAAGGTAACAACTATTTGAATAAAGTTAAGCCGGGGCGTAACAACCATGCTGCGTTGTTCACTTTTGAATATTTTGCTTCTCAAGATAGTATCGCCATCAAGGTTTTTGAATATAACACAAAACAGACAACTGCAGTAACGAAAGATGGTAAGGTTACATTCTGGGGCGGTACACCTGTTACGAATGCAAATACAGTAGTTTTGAATAAACTGACTTCTATTAGCGAAATTACTTTGGGTGACGCAGATATGAGTACACCTAAGCCAGCTAATATTAGATTCACTTTGGGTGAAGGTACAACGAACCGCAAATCCATTAACAATGGTGTTTACGTGATTAAGAACACGAAGGGCCAGTATTTGGCAGTTCCTATCTACAATACGAAGAAAGCAACATCTTGGAATGCTGCTGAATGGGTGACAATTGAGACAGATGCTCAAGATGCTTTGCGTATGCCGGCTTATCAGTGGGTTGCCGTACAGCGTGACACATTATCTTCCGGACTGAAAGAAATTTCTCGCATGGCTCTCACTAACCGTGAGTTCGAAAATGTTGCAAAAGATATCCAGTTGCGTAAGGATGCAGGTGCTACTTATTTCTTCGCTAATGAAATCGCTGGAGGAAAAGATTCTTTGATTATTGAAGCTGTCGCTCCTACTATTATTGCGGACAAAGAATTAGGTTATTTGAACTTAGACGATGCTGAGTTGGACGTTATGACATATAACTTCAATTACTTGCACGCTTATGCAGATGACAAATTCATCGGTATGATGGAAGATTCTGTTTTGAACGTGAAAGACGGTAAGTATGCATTCTACATGGATGAAGAATCTACAGAAGCAAATTATGGTTTCACAACTCCGTATGTAGCCGGTTTGAAACAACTGACACGTGTGATCTACACTCCGTATGTTAAGACTGTCAATGGCAACCGTTATATTGCAATCGATAGTGAAAACCGTTACAGAATGACTTATAATAAAGCTGAAGCTCAGAAGTTCTATCTGAAAGAAAATAACTTCTACAAACCGGCATCTAAAGAAGCTGCACAGCCGTATTATGCATTTATTAATGTAACAGAAACAACTGATTCTACTAAGATGGGTTCTGCCGATCAGGATCTGAGTGTAATTTTGAGAAATCAGGTATTGGAAGAAACTCGTACTTCTGCATTTGCAGTAGTTCCGAACGATGCTCCTCTGTATCGTCGTTTCAATACAGAACTGGAAGGTGCTGTTGAAGGACAGGAAGATGCAACGAAGATCTTGAAGTTCAAAGAATTCTATCGTGGTGAATACCTGATGGACGAAAATAATAAAAAGTTCCAGGATGAAGTTGTTAACTATGCAGGTATCGAACGTGCTGATAAGGCTACTGGCTTATCATTCTATGTAGATACAGTTGTAGTGAAAGGTACAGCAGGTCACGAACAGAAACCGCAGTATTTCATCTATGTTGACAGAGTAGTTGTTGATCCGGTTCCGGGTAAAGAATGTCAGGAAGGTGACAACCATGTTGATGCTAACGGTGATCCGACAGATGCTGCACATTGCGTTCATGCAACTCCTTCTAAAGCTGGTTTCACTGTCGCTAAATATATGGTTAGCTTCGCTGACTCATTGAGTGCAAAGAATGCTGACGAATTATATAAATTCGGTGAATATACTCGCGTTGGTTTCGTGAAAGGTTTGCATATTGGTGACAGCCTGTATATCTTGACAAACGGCTTCGAAAATATGGAAGCAAGCAAGTTGGATACTGCTGCTATTCGTGCTAACTACAAGGCAACAAACAATGAGTTCAATATTATCGACTTGAAAGCAAAACATACAGACGCTCATCATAATTACACTTGGTCATTCCGTTATACAAATCCGGAAGCTGCAGCTGCAGTTGATGAAGATGCTCGTCGTTTCTTGATCGAATCTAATAGAGGAGATGCAGATATTGCTCCGTCTAAGGCAGCATGGTTGAAGAGCCAGAATGGTTGCTTAGTATTGTCTGATGCTGCTACATCTAAGTTTGAAAATGCAAAGACCGGTGGTGACAACGCTCTTATCTTCAATATCGAAGTAGGTTCAGAAAATGATCTGGCAACAGACAACGAAGAAATCGCAACATCAGAAGTAACAGTAATCGCTCAGCAGGGTGCTGTACGTGTTGCTAATGCTGCTGGTAAGAAAGTAGTTGTAACTAACATCTTAGGTCAGACAGTAGCTAACACAGTTATCACTTCAAGCGACGTTACAATCGCTGCTCCTCAGGGTGTAGTTGTAGTAGCTGTTGAAGGTGAAGAAGCTGTTAAGGCTATCGTTAAATAATAATAGAAAATTCATTATCAGGTAGGGATACGAACAATCGTATCTCTGCTCTGAAAAAGAATAAGATTTTATAAATCAAATAATTCTAAATTTTACCGTGCAGCTTTCAAGCTAATTATCCCGTGACGGGTGAACAGGCGGTAATATTAATACTAAAGTAAAAAATTAAAAAAGTTCATCTGCCATTATCTCTGTGAAGAGAAAAGGTAGACACAAAATGAAGCCTCTCCGGTAGCAATATCGGGGAGGCTTTTTTGTTAAAAAGCATTGGCCCTGCATGTTTTAGAGATTAGGATGAACCTGTTTCATTTTTTATTACTACATTTGTTGTATAATAATACACAAAAAGGCTAAGAGTTATGATACAGGCAGTTCCAAATCCTAAGATGACAAAGACGGAAGTTGAAAATTTTCGGCGGGAGTTTCGGCGGATCAAAGATGGCAGATTAACTCCTGAAGAAAAGAAAATGGTTGCTGAAAGAGTGGCCAGAATGAAGAAAACCGCAGAAATATTTATTAGCAACAATGGAGGAAAGAACCCGATACTTGGATATTGAAAATTTATCCATTTGTAAAATAATGGAAGATGATAGCGAGGCGTTGTCATCTTTTTTTGTGGAAGAGCAGAACTTGATGAATTCTTCCATAATGAAATATTAATCTGTGTAAAATATCATTATGTCTCTGCTTATTGTGTGCGAGACACTATAACTTAGACATATTTAATGAGACTAGAAGAATGTACCTCCCGATTCAATTTTATAAAGATTGAAAACGGCTTTATGAAAAGAGCGTATTCCATTTTTCTATTCCCAAAGAAAAAAATTGTACTTTTGTGAGCTACATTAATAAAGATTGAACAATGGCTAACGATGAAATGAAACAAATCTGGAAAGTACCTGAGCCGACTCTTAGGAGGTTGCCGTGGTATCTTGCCTTTTTGAAACTGATGAAAGGAAGAGGAGAGACTTTCGTATCATCTACTCAGATTGCCAAAGAAATTAATGTGGACCCCAGTCAGGTGGCGAAAGACCTCTCCTTTGTGAATATTTCAGGGAAGACACGTGTCGGCTATGAGATCGGTACGCTGGTGGACGTGTTGGAAGATTTCTTGGGTTTTACGGCGCAGCATAAAGCATTCCTGTTCGGTGTCGGTAGCTTGGGAGCCGCCTTGTTACAGGATTCCGGTCTGAAACAATATGGATTGGAGATTGTAGGAGGCTTCGATGTCCGTCGCGAACTTGCCGGAACTGAGATCAACGGAATACCGGTCTACCACATGGATGATTTTCCTGCCAAGCAGAAGGAATACGGAGCGACGATCGGAGTGATTACCGTCCCTGTCGATAAGGCGCAGGAAGTGACCGAACTGATTATCGCCGGAGGGATCAAGGCTTTGTGGAACTTTACCCCGTTCCGTATCCGTGTGCCGGAAGATATCGTGGTGCAAAATACCTCTATGTATGCCCACCTTGCCGTGATGTTCAACCGCTTGAATTCAATCAATCACTGACATATGAAAATAATAGCCGTAGGAATGAATTATGCTGCCCACAATAAAGAGCTGCATCATTCGTTAGAATTATCGGAGCCTACTATCTTTATGAAGTCTGACTCTTCGTTGCTGAAGGACGGCAAACCGTTCTTCATTCCTGATTTCTCTTCGGAGATCCATTACGAAACGGAGATCGTCGTGAAGATAGACCGGCTGGGAAAAAACATTGCCGAACGTTTCGCCCATCGTTACTATAACGAGGTGACGGTAGGGATTGATTTTACAGCTCGCGATTTGCAAAACAAGCTGCGTGCGCAAGGTCTGCCCTGGGAAATCAGCAAGGCGTTCGATAATTCGGCTGTTCTTGGGACATTCGTCCCGCTGGAACGTGTGGGAGATGTGAACCGCCTCCCTTTCCATCTGGATATTAACGGAAAGACCGTCCAGGAGGGAAATACACAGGATATGCTTTTCCCGGTCGACAAGATCATTGCCTATGTGAGCCGTTTCTTTACGTTGAAGATAGGCGATCTGATCTATACCGGAACCCCGGTAGGCGTGGGGCCGGTCAAGATAGACGACCACTTGCAGGGATATATCGGCGAGCAGAAGCTGCTGGATTTCTTTGTGAGATAACACGGAAAAAGAACGTATGAAGAGAATCTTATGTGCCTTGCTGTTTGTATTCGGTCTGCTCGCTTCTGCTTGGGCGGATGGTAGCCGATATGCCTCCGAGTCGGTATTGAGCTCTGGGAAATGGGTGAAGATACAGGTGGCGGAAGATGGTATTTACAAACTGACGGCTACCGATCTGAAGAAGATGGGCTTTTCCAATCTGGACAAAGTCGCTGTCTATGGTTATGGAGGCTGGCCTTTGGATGAAGATTTCTCTACTACTTATATTGATGATGTTCCAGAAGTAGCCGTGTGGAGAAATGCGGACTATCTGCTATTTTATGGGAAGGGACCACGTAAATGGGAATATTCTTCTTCTGATAAGTCTTTTATCCACACCAATAATCCCTATTCCAATTACGGATATTATTTCGTGACCGAGAAAGAAACGGCCGGACGCACGATGGAAAAGGCTGTATCCGCCGATGGAGCCACCCTGCAAGTGACGACTTTCGATGACTATGTCCTGCACGAGGAAGAGTTGGTATCGGTGAACAGTTCCGGGCGTGAACTGTATGGAGAATCGTTTACTTCTACTTTATCTCGTGATTTCACGATATCGGTTCCGGGCATTACGGATGACGAGGGAAAAGCTACCCTGTCTTTTATCTCCCGGGGCAACGGAACGATCACGATGAATGTCGATGGAAATTCTGTAATCTCCGGTTCTGTGTCTGTTCCGTCGGATGAATACGAAGTGGCACGGGAACTGTATCGCGAAAGAGCTTGGACTGCTGATAAAGGTGAGACTGTGAAGGTTAATATAGGATACAGCACGACCGGACATAAGAATGTACACTTGAACTATTTCCGCCTTCAGATGAAGAGGCAATTGAAAGTATATGATCCTTATACATTCTTCCGCAGCCTCTCGGCAAGAGGCAATGCTTCCCGTTTTGTGATTCAGGGAGCCGATGCCGGTACGCTGGTTTTTGATGTGACCGACGGTGTAAATCCGCAACAGATGGAAACGTCTCTGAACGGGACAGAGTTGTCTTTTTCGATTCCTGCTTCCACTTCCTTGAGGGAGTTTGTCGCTGTAAAACCTTCGCAGATCAAAGCTCCCGTGACGGTCGGCGAGGTAACGAATCAGAACCTGCATGCTTTGCCACAGCAAGATATGATCATTATTGCCCAGCCTAATTTCACCACGCAAGCGGAACGTTTGGCGGAAGCGCATCGGACAAAGGATAACCTGACGGTCCGAGTGGTGACGCCAGAATCAATTTATAACGAGTTTTCCAGCGGTACACCGGATGCAACTGCTTATCGCCGTTTTATGAAGATGTTCTACGACCGGCAGACTTCGGAAGCTGATGCTCCTAAATATTTACTACTGTTCGGCGATGGCTCGTTTGACAACCGTAAATTGACTTCCGCCTGGAAATCGGTGGATATGAGCAATATGTTATTGACGTATCAGACGGAAAACTCATTAAGTAGTCAATCGTATGTGATTGATGACTATTTCGGATTTCTGGATGATGCGGATAATAAGAAATCCCTTCAAAATAAAAAGCTATGTCTGGGGATCGGACGTTTTCCTATCAGGACTGTGGAGCAGGCGACTCAGATGGTGGATAAGGTAATCTCTTATATGGAAAATAAAAATACAGGGTCGTGGAAAAACAATCTGTGTTTTATGGCTGATGATGGTAGCAATACGGATGGATTTATGACTGAGCATATGGAGTTTGCTGATCAGCTGGCAGGTTATGTCGAAAGTGAACATCCTGAGTTTTTGGTGAATAAGCTGTATTATGATGCCTATAAAAAAGACATGGCAGCAGGAACTTATCCGGATGTAAGGAGTGGCTTGCAAAAACTTCTAAAAGACGGACTTCTATTGTTTAATTATACCGGACATGGAGGGACAACGGCTTTAAGCGATGAGAAAGTGTTGACACAAACAGATATCAACCAGTTTACTTATACTCATCTGCCGGTATGGGTGACGGCTACCTGCGATTTTACGCGATTCGATGACTTGAATACGTCTGCCGGAGAAGATGTCTTTCTGAATAAAAGCAGTGGAGGCATTGCGCTGTTTACGACTGTCCGTGTCGCTTATTCCAGACCTAATTTCCCGATCAACGACAATGTTATCCGTAATTTGTTTGAAAGAAATAATGGGCGTCGTCGTACGCTGGGAGAAGTGATGCAAGCAACGAAAAATACTTTGTCGTCCGTTTACAAACTTGGTTTCTGTTTGATCGGAGACCCTGCTGTAAAAATGGCTTATCCAGAATTTGGAATGAAAGTGACGACCGTAAATGGACAAGCGGTAGATGAAAATTCAATCTCTTTCAAAGCTTTGGAAAAGATTACTGTCGAAGGAGAGGTGTTGGATGCTTCCGGACAGTTGGTAACTGATTTTACTGGTATAGTAAACCCGACTGTAAAAGATAGCAAGGTGACTGTCACTTGCTTGAAGAACAGCAATAAAGATGACACTCCGGCTTTCACCTTCACCGACTATCCGAATACGATTTTTATAGGGAATGACTCCGTGCGCAACGGAAAGTTCAGCTTTACTTTTACGGTTCCGAAGGATATTTCCTATTCCAATTTGCAAGGGAAAATGAACCTGTATGCCGTTGATACGGAAAATGGTCATGAGGCACAAGGTAATTTCGACAATTTTATTGTCGGAGGAACTTCCGACACGGCGGAAACCGATACGATCGGTCCGGAAATCCGTGCCCTTTACCTGAATGATACGACATTTGTAGATGGCGGTCAGGTGAACACGACTCCCTATTTTGTTGCCGAATTATGGGATAAGAGTGGAGTGAATATCACGGGAAGCAGTGTCGGGCATGACATGATGCTGGTAATAGACGAATCGACTGTCCTGAGTTATAACCTGAACAGTTATTACGAACTGCTTCCGGGCGAAGAGGGGGCTGGTATCGTGAAGTTTCCGATCCCGGCACTTGAGCCGGGCAAACATACAGCGGAGTTCTGGGTATGGGATATCCAGAATAACTCGACCGTGCGGACATTCACCTTCGAGGTGGTTGAGGGATTGAAACCGTTCCTGTTCGATGTGATCGCAACGCCGGGTATCGCCCGCGAGCAGGTGACCTTCCATCTTATGCACAACCGTCCCGAAAGCCGTATGCGGGTGGGTATCATGGTCTATGATCTGGCAGGACGCCAGCTTTGGAAACATGAAGAAAGCGGAACGTCTGGCCTGTTCGAAAACTATACAGTTTCCTGGGATCTGACATGTGGGGGCGCCCGTATGCGCCCCGGTGTCTATATCTACCGGGCAGCCATCAGCACCGATAATTCCAAAGACGCGACAAAAGCAAGGAAGTTCATCATTTTAGGCGAATAGGAAGGAGCGCATGAACTCCATCGTGTTTATCGTTGCAGTCAGAACAAAGAAACCGATAATGATCCAGTCCAGTATCCGGTACATGCGGACCGGCAATCGCGTGTATAGCCAGCCCAGCAGGATCGGGACTGCAAACATCCAATGTCCGCCGAACAAGATCGCTTCGTTCATCCCGTAGCGGATGATAAAGTGGATCACGAAATCGATACTCAGGTACATAAGCAACAGTTGTACATATTTGTTTTTCAGGTTGAGCAAAGCCGAGGCTGTGACTAAGAACAACAGAAACATGATTACGGCATTGTTCCAACTGTGCAGGTATTCGCTGGGCCGTAATACGACCTCTTTTCCGACTAACTGTTGTGTGAGAGGCGTGCTTATGATCGTGTTGCCCCAGAAATCGACCAATGCTTGTTTACCGAATGTCTCGTCATGGATAAAATACTGTCCGAGTTGCCCGGTCGTTTCGATAGGAGACGGACCTTCCGGGTTGAACAATTTCGCTTTGAGGGTATAAAAGCCCATGATGACAGCTACGCAAATGACAAATGGCAACATTACTTTGATCCCCGTCCGTATTTTACGCCAGAACGGTGCTTTATTCAGGAATAGGGCCATTGCCGGTTTGGCAGCGTTGGTGATTGTTATTCCTCCACAGAGGAAAGAGAGGAAGAGAATAGTCCGTCCTTTTATATATCCGGTCAGCTTGTATTCCCTGGAAAGCATTAATAGTGAGAAGACGAGCAGGAAAAAGGAGAACGGATAAGATTCTGTGGTGAATGATAGGACAACGGTTGTGAAGAAGCATCCCGTGAACCCTGTCAGCAATAATGCCCGCCTGGAAGAAATCTGGACAATCTGTTTCAGGTAACGATAAATCAGGACCAGTCCGCCGGTTATCAACAGGTTCATCAGCATCAGGCAAATAATACCGGAAGTTTTCTCTTTGAACAGGGTTGTCAACAGGATTATCAACAAGGTTTTCAACAAATGAAAAATACCGAAGAAGGGATGGCTGATGTCAAACGCTCCTCCGCGCGTGTGGAGATGGAATAGATTGTCATACCCCAAGTAACTTCCTGCTCCCCCGTTGGGCACATCTATCAGTTCCGTATGAAAGAGCATCCGGTACCCGATATACCCGTAAAGAATGAGGAAGAAAAGGAAAAGTCCGGTTTCTATCAGGGTCGGTGGAAATAACGTGCGCTTAGTCTCTCTCCACTCGATCCGGAGAGCGCGAAACAGAATAGACAGGCAGGATGGCATCATATATATGTTTATTTATTGTTGAATGGTTTATAATGGGGAACATCTGCAAGGGCAAGCAGTTCTTTGTCACCGGAACTGTCACCATATACATGCAGCGTCTCGGAGGAGAAATCCGGATATAGCTGACGGAGCCTGCGTACCTTCTCGCTCCCTTTACAGTTGGGCGTGGAAAACCGACCGGTCAAAATCTGTCCCCTGATTTCCAGTCCGGTCCCTTCTACGAGCCGGATTCCTATTGTTTGTGCCCAGGGACGTATCCAGTCTGGCACGGACGCGCTGATGATGGCGATCTTGTTGCCTTCTTCCTGATGCCTCCGTATCTCTTTCAGGGCCGCAGGATAGACGAAAGCCGGTATGCGGGAGGCATATTTGAGGCAAGCCTGATGAAAATCCTCTGTCTTCATCCCTTGCAGGAAAGAGGAGATCACAAGTTCTTTGGCCCGGTGTGTGGAAAGAATGCCTGTTAAAGCTGCTCCTTTCAGCAGGATAATCCAGGGAAGTCGCAGAAGGAAAGCTTTCCGTCCACAAGCCTGAATCAGGAAATCCGGCAGTGAGTCGCGGGAGATGATAGTACCGTCGAAGTCGAATATTGCGATTGCCATATCAATAAATCAGTAAAGCGAATACGATAAACCAGCCGGCCACTGTCAGTTGCAAAGTACGGTCCTGCAACAGGATATCGGTCGGATTGCAGTTACTCTTTTCCACCAAGATGATTTGCAGGTAGCGCATGATGCCTGCCAGTACGAAAGGGACCGTAGCATACAAGTATTCGCTGCTCCTCGACGTTACTTCGGGCGAAAGCGTATATAATATGTAAGTCACGGCTATGATGGAAGAGAGAAACGACAGGATCACGTTCAGGTAGTCGATCGTATATCCGGTAATATTCTTACGTGAAATCTGTCCGGTCTCCATGAAATTACGCAAATCATCCCGGCGTTTGGCAAAGGCGAGAAACAGGGAGAGGATGAATGTCATGATAATCAGCCAGTGCGAAAGTTCTATCTCCCCGGCGACAGCTCCCGCTTCAAGCCGGATGATGAAACCGCAGGCGACAATCATGGCATCTATGATCTGTATCTGTTTGAGATAAAGCGTATATGCTAAATTCAGGAGGATATATCCTCCTGACAACAACCAGATCTGGTTGTTACTTGTATGCATGAAACTGAAACATAATGCACTCGTCCCATATAGCAAAAATAGGAAGACAAAGGCTACCATCGGCGAAACCTTCCGGGAGGCAATCGGCCGGAATCGTTTGACCGGATGCAGGCGGTCTTCACCCGCGTCCATCAAATCGTTGAAAACGTATACGCCGCTGGTAAGCAGACAGAAACCGGTAAACAGGATGGCAACATTCCATAACCTGTCTATGTCCCCTATCTCCTGTGCAAAAAACATGGGAAGGAACAAGATGATGTTTTTTACCCACTGGGAGGGGCGCATCAGAAGAAATAATGCTTTAACTTTGCCTGTCGATTGTATATCTTTCATACTCAAAAGACAAAAGTAGGAATTTTATTTGAGCATACAATAAAGTTCGGATTATTCAGTTTATAATGCAGTAGGAGCGGTTCGTGAACCGCCCGTACTTCGTTGATAGGTAAATCGGAAAATAATTTAAGAATAGACATATGATAAGTAAATTCAGAATCGGTGTACTCGTTATAATACTTAACTTCTTCGCTTCGGTTGCGACGACTTGGGGACAAGTGGAGAACCCTTCTTTGCTCCAAATGGCGGTTCCTTCGCTGAACATCGCTCCGGATGCACGAGGAGGCGGTATGGGAGACATGGGAGCGGCAACTTTGCCGGACATCAATTCGCAGTATTGGAATGCGGCCAAATATGCTTTTATGGGAAGTAAGGCGGGAGTCAGTTTGTCTTATACTCCGTGGTTGCGTAAATTGGTCAACGATGTGGCTTTGGTGAACATGACCGGTTATTACAAATTAGGAAATAGTGATTTACAGGCTATCAGCGCATCTTTGCGTTATTTTTCATTAGGAGAAGTAAATATATGGGAGAATATCGGGGATGTTCCCTATGGTTTGAACCCGTATGAGATGGCGTTCGACGTGGCTTACAGCCGTAAATTGTCCGAGTCCTATTCGATGGCGGTAACCTTGCGTTACATCCGTTCGGATATGGGAACAGACCAGAATGAAGAGAGCAATGCGGGCAATGCTTTTGCAGCCGATATCTCCGGTTACCTGGAAAAGTATGTGCTGATGGGCAATGCCGAGGCATTGTGGAGCTTTGGTTTCAACCTGTCCAATATCGGGAGTAAGATCTCGTATGACGGGGGAAATAGGAATCAGTACCTTCCGGCCAAGTTGACTTTGGGAACAGGGCTGCTTTATCCGATCGACGACTACAACCAGATCGGTGTTTATTTGGACCTGAACAAATACATGGTTCCGTATGCTCCGCAAAAGAAAGATGGAGAGACTGATGCCGACTTTCAAGCGCGTGAGGATGACTATAAGTCGTGGTCGAGTATTTCCGGTATGTTGAAGTCTTTTACCGATTCACCTAACGGCTTGCTGAAAGAGATCATGGTTTCGGTCGGAGCCGAGTATAGTTATAATGAACAATTTTTTGTTCGCGGCGGTTATTTTTACGAGAATGCGAATGTCGGTAACCGTAAGTACTTTTCTGTAGGTGCCGGTTTCCGTATGAGCGTGTTCCAGCTGGATGCCGCTTATCTGATCAGTACGGTTCCACAGAACCCGTTGGACCAGACACTTCGTTTCTCCCTGTCTTTTGATATGGATGGAATTAAGAACTTGTTCAGATGAAAGTTGAAAGTTAAAAATTGAAAGTGATGAAAGTACGGGTTGGGTTTGGATATGATGTGCATGCACTGGTTCCGGAACGAGATTTATGGCTGGGCGGAGTGAAAATAGAGCATACGATGGGCTTGCAAGGGCACAGCGATGCAGATGTCTTGATTCATGCTATCTGCGACGCTTTGTTGGGGGCCGCCAATATGCGTGATATCGGTTATCATTTCCCCGATACGGCAGGAGAATATAAGGACATTGACAGCAAGATCCTGTTGTTCGATACGATGGAACTGCTTCGTGATGCCGGATATACATTGGGTAATATAGATGCGACTGTCGCTGCCGAACGTCCGAAGCTGAATCCTCATATCCCCGAAATGAAACGGGTGATGGCCGATGTCCTCCAGGTGGATGTAGAAGATATCTCCATCAAGGCGACAACAACCGAGAAGTTAGGCTTTACCGGACGGCAGGAAGGAATAGCTGCGTATGCAACGGTACTGATACAGAAATAGCCTTCCTCTTCCAGTTCTTTCTCTCAAATATTTTCAGGTGTTTCCCTTGGGTGAAAATTTATTTTCATGCAAGGGAAAATTTATTTTCACCGGCATGAAACAAAAGTTCCCCTTGCATGAAACTGAAATTCTCCTTGTATGGAACAAAGTGAAATTAACCACTCATCTTGTTTTTCCCGCCGTTAATTTGTAGATTTGACCCCATAAAGATGGAATGAAATATGAAGAGTAACGACTGGAAGGACCGTCTGGGAGTCATGTATTCTACGAACCCGGATTTTCAATATAATACAGGAAACGAAGAGGAAGAAGAAACGCTTCCGAAAGAGAAGCAGCAGTTGCGCATCGCTTTGGATAAGCGGAACCGGGGCGGCAAGGCCGTGACATTGGTAACCGGCTTCCAGGGAACGACCAGCGATCTGGAAGCACTTGGGAAGTTCTTGAAAGTGAAATGCGGTGTCGGCGGCTCGGCCAAAGATGGAGAAATCATCGTACAGGGCGACCTGCGTCCTAAAGTGCTGGAAATATTGCAAAAAGAAGGCTATGTCAAAAGCCGCATAATCTGATTGTATGCTGACTGTCTACAGAGCTTCCGCTGGAGCCGGGAAGACGCATAAGCTGACCGGTGAATATCTGACCTTGCTATTTACGGGGCCGGGCGCTTTTCGCCGTATCCTTGCCGTGACCTTTACGAATAAGGCGACGGACGAGATGAAGACCCGTATCGTCGATGAACTGTATAATTTGGCTTCCGGCAGGAAATCGGATTATGTGGAATTGCTGACGTCCACCTATTCGTTGACAGAAGACCAGGTGCGGAAGCAGGCAGCCAAAATATTGATTGATATCCTGCATGATTATTCCGCTTTCAATATCAGTACGATTGACCGCTTTTTCCAGCAGACTATGCGTGCCTTTACACGTGAGATCGGTTTGCAGGGTGGTTATGGGATCGAGATGGACCAGGAGTTGGTGCTTACGACGGCAATCGATAATCTGTTGTCGGATCTCGAAAAGCCTGAAAGCAAGGACTTGTTAGGCTGGCTGCTCCGGTTTGCGGAAGATAAGATAGAGAACGGAGGGGAATGGAACCTTCGTAAAGATATTATGGCCCTGAGCCGGGAGGTCTTCAAAGAGAGCTATAAGGCTTTCAGTGAAGCGGTCGGCCGGGATATAGAAGACAAGAAAGCGCTGGATGACTATAAGAACGAGCTGTACGGCATCATCCGTTCGGTGGAATCAGCCGCTAAGGAGTTGGGAGAACGTGGCCTGGCAATCCTGAATAAGTACGGACTCAAAGTCACTGATTTTAAAGGGGGCAGTCGTTCGCCTCTGACGCTTCTCGATCGTCTGGTGCAAGGAGAGATGAAAGAACCGTCCGCTACTTTTATCGGTCTGGCGGATAACCTGGACGGCTGTTTCACGAAAACGGTTTCGCTCGGTACCCGGCAGATCATCGGATGTGCTTTCGAGGATGGCTTGAACGATTGTATCAAAGGGATTATTTCCCTGTTCAATAATCTGACCGCTTATAATACCGCCCGTGAAATTGTCCGTTATTATTATACTTTGGGGATTCTGACCGATGTGTCCCGCCAGATAGCCGCCTACCGGGAAGAAAAAAATGTGATGTTGATTGCCGACACGACCGAGTTGCTGAATAAGGTGATCGGGGGTAGCGACGCTCCTTTCATTTATGAGAAGACCGGTACGCATGTCGATCACTATATGATAGACGAGTTTCAGGACACCAGCGGAATGCAGTGGAACAACTTCCGTCCGTTGATCGAAGAGAGCCTTGCACATAGCCGGGATAATTTGATCGTAGGAGATGTGAAGCAAAGCATCTATCGTTTCCGTAACTCGGACTGGAAGTTGCTGGACGAACAGGTGCAAGCCGATTTCTCTCCTGAAGTAGTTCATGAAGAGACGCTGAAGGATAACTGGCGCAGTTGCCGGAATATCGTGGAGTTTAACAATGCCCTTTTCACGACGCTTCCGGGTGTTTTACAGACTGTATATAATGAAGCGCTGTCTGTTTCTTCTCTGAGCGAGGAACAGCGTGCGGCGTTTTTCACCAAGATCATGTCCGCCTATGATAAAAGTTTCCAACAAGTTCCTCCTCCTTTCATGCAGAAAGACGGGCATGTGCGGATTGAATTTCTCTCTGGAGATGATGAGAAAGATTGGAAAGAGGAAGCCCTCGGACGTCTGCCTGGCGTGTTGGGGAAATTGCAGGATAACGGATATGTGCTAAAAGACATTGCGATCCTTGTTCGTACCAATCAGGAAGGGGCACAGGTGGCGGATACTTTGCTGGCCTATAAGGAAGAACATCCTTCCGACCGCTACAACTACGATATTATTTCAGATGAGGCTCTGTTTGTCAGTGGTTCGACGGCTGTCCGCTTCATGGTTTCCCTGTTGCGTTACCTGAAGAACCCCGAAGACCGGACGAACGGACAGATTGCTTTATACTCCTATCAGGTATTGAAAGGGATATTTGGGGTTGAAGCTCCGGCTTTTCCGCCGGAAGTCATCTCTGTTCTGCAAATCCTTTCCCGTCAGTCTCTCTATGAAATAACGGAAGGTCTGTTCCGCCTTTTTGCCGACGACTTTCCCGAAAATGAGCAGGTTTTTGTCCAGGCTTTCTTGGATATGGTATCCGAATATACTCAGAAGGAGAGTGCGGACCTGAATCGTTTTCTGAAATGGTGGGATGAGACGGGCTGCCGGAAAACAATTGCCACACCGGACGGACAGAACGCTATCCGTATCCTTACGGTCCATAAGTCGAAGGGGCTGGGTTTTAAAGTCGTAATCATTCCTTTCGGGGATTGGGAGATCGATCATAAGCCGACAAAACCGGTTATCCTCTGGTGTCATCCGGAAGAGAAGCCGTTCGACCGCCTGCACTTAGTTCCCGTGCGCTACGGCCAGTCGTTGGGAAAGACGATTTTTGCAGGTGATTATTTTAAGGAACGATTGCATGCCTTTATTGACAACCTGAATACGTTATATGTCGCTTTCACCCGTTCGAAAGAGGAGTTGATCGTCTTCTCTCCGCGCCCGAAGAAGATAAAGGAAGAAACCGGCGAAGTGGAAAAGATATCGACTTTGACCGACGCTTTGTGGGCCGGTCTGCGTACGGATATGCCCGATACACGGGAGGGAGAGAAACTGATCTCGCTGCCTGCCGTTTTCGATGCCGGGACAGGTGTTTTCGAGTTGGGCGATTGGTGGCATCCGGTTGCAAAGGAAGATAATGGGGATATTCAGGAGATCGGAATGGCACGTCTTAGCTCTATCTCTCCGGACGACCGCTTGCAATTACGCTTGCATGGCAAAGGCTATTTCTTCGATAATGCCCGCCGGAAACATGGGGCTTTGATGCACGAGGTGTTGAGTCGTATCCGTACTCGGAAGGATATTCCGCAGTCGGTCGAACGATACCGTCAGGAAGGGGTGATCGACAGAGAGGAAGCGGCGTCACTTGTCGCTCGTCTCGAAGAGTTGTTGAGCCTGCCGGAAGCCGCCTCTTGGTATGACGGTACGGCTCGTGTGTTGAACGAGGTTGATATTCTGTTCGGAAAAGGGTTGTCCAAACGTCCGGACCGCGTGATGATCACTGGAAACAGTGTGATTGTGATCGACTATAAATTTGGGGAACATACCGACCAACGTTATCACAGCCAGGTAAGGAACTATCTGAAACTGATCCGGCAAATGGGCTATGGAGAGGTTGAAGGTTTCCTTTGGTATGTTGAATTAAACAAAATAGAAGCGGTGAAAGGGTGATATATTTTTGTTATTCGGTAAAAATGAATATTTTTGCAAATTCTTACGATAAATACTCGATTAGATTAAAGAATGAAAGTACATAAAGAAGGAACAGGTCTATTATTAACGCTTTTCACGATATTCTTTGTCGTGGACGTTGCGCTGTATCATACTGTCGGTAGAGGTTGGGTGTTCTATACCACGACTTTCGTCACCACAGTCCTGTTCTTGTTGGTACTTAACTTTTTCCGTAGCCCGTTCCGTCGTTTTCCGTTCGATTCGGAAGGATTGGTGATCGCCCCTGCCGACGGCACGATCGTGGCGATCGAGGAAGTGATGGAGAATGAGATCCTGCACAGGGAATGTTTGCAGATATCCATATTCATGTCCGTTTTCAATGTGCATGCCAACTGGTTTCCGGTGAATGGGACTGTCAAGCATGTGTCACACCAGAAGGGACGTTTTATGGCGGCCTACCTGCCGAAGAGCAGCACGGAGAATGAGCGTTCGGCTGTCGTGATCACGACCCGCGGTGGAGTGGAGGTGCTGGCTCGCCAGATCGCGGGAGCAATGGCACGGCGTATCGTGACTTATGCCAAAGTCGGCGATAAATGCCACGTAGACGAGCAGATGGGCTTCATCAAGTTCGGTTCGCGTGTAGATGTTTACCTGCCTGTCGGGACGGAAGTCCTGGTCGAAATGGATCAGAAGGTTACCGGTAACCAGACTCCGATAGCCCGTTTGGGAAAATAAGAGAAATAAATGAGCATCAAGAATAGTATACCTAATTTTGTTACCTGCTGCAGCCTGATGTCGGGTTGTATCGCTTGTATTATGGCGTTAAGGGGAAACTTGCCGATGGCGACCCTATGGATTGTCATTGCCTCTGTTTTCGATTTCGGTGACGGTTTTGCCGCCCGCTCCCTGCACGCCTATTCTCCGATGGGGAAGGAATTGGACTCACTTTCCGATATGGTAAGTTTTGGTGTCGCTCCCGGAATGATCGTTTATTGGTTGTTGGAGCAGGCATGCATGACGGCTCCTGTTTTGGGAGAGGCGGCTGGTTATGTCCCGTATATGGCTCTGGTGATACCGGTCTTTTCCGGATTGCGCCTTGCCAAATTCAATATCGATGAAAGGCAGACAACTTCTTTTATTGGTATGCCTGTCCCGGCCCATGCTCTTTTTTGGGCGTCTATCGGGTATGCGTTTCATTCTGCCGTACCAGTGGACAGCATCGGGTTTATTGCCGGAACAATAGTTGTGGCAATCTTGTTTTCGTCTTTGCTGGTGTCTGAAGTTCCGATGTTCTCATTGAAAGTAAAGTCGTTGGCATGGAAAGGCAATGAGCTTCGCTATATTTTAGTAGCTGGGGCGGTGGTCTTTGTGGCTCTCTTTGGTGTTTTGGGCATTGCCGGAACAATCATTCTCTATATAACCTTGTCTTTTTTTAACAAAAGAAGATAAACAAGAATTCGTATCTTTGTGTTTGTGTAATGAACCAACTAAGTGACGGAATATGTTTAAGTTTTTGTTTGTTATGTTCTTCTTCTTTATCCTGTTAGTTTTTCTAATGGGATTCTCTATCTTGCGTACCTTTAAAAATATCCTGTTCGGAAGCGGAAGTAGTGGAAAGAAGGGTGAACAACGCCGTCAAACAAGCGGTTACTCTTCCAACGCGCGCAGCAACAGCTCTGCACGCGAAGAATATGCCTCGCAGGCCTCCCGTAAAAAGATCTTTGCCAAAGATGAAGGAGAGTATGTGGATTACGAGGAAGTGAAATAAGTTGTTCAGCGCTTGCGCTGAAAGAAGTTGCGCATTTCTTCGGCGCACTCGTTTTCAAGGACCCCTTTTTTGACTGTTGATTTTGGATGTAAGGCTTTCGGTGCGTATTGCTGGAAGCCTCTTTTTTCATCTGTCGCTCCGTAGACGATCTTGCTCAGTTGTGACCATCCGATCGCTCCGGCACACATCACGCATGGTTCTACCGTCACGTAAAGACTACATCCGGTCAAGTACTTGGCTCCTAAGACGCCGACTGCCGCTGTTATTGCCAGCATCTCGGCATGGGCAGTCGGATCGTTCAGACGCTCCGTCTGATTGTGGGCGCGGGCTATGATCCGGTTGTTGCATACGATAACGGCGCCGACGGGAACTTCTCCCTCTTTGGCTGCTGCGCGGGCTTCTATCAGTGCCTGCTTCATGAAATATTCGTCGTTGAATGGATCGATCATCTTCTCATTTCGTTTTCATTGAAGAGGGTAGGATAGTCCTCTTCCAGGGTTTTAAGTATGTGGGACAGGATTGTTTCGCGGTACCAGCGGGATTTGTTGATGATTTTATACCTGGCAAGATAACGTTCCACAGCCTTCTGCTCATCGTCGTTGAGCATGAAAGTGACCTTGTGCACGCGCGGGTGATTCGGCTGTGGAGATGAATATTTACGTTTCAGTGTCATAGTTTTGCAAATGTAAGGGGGAAAGCGCAAATAAAAAAGAAAAACATTATATTTGTGCAAATTACAAGGAATGGCTAAACGGAACGAAACGGGGAAAGACGGTGAGTCGGTTGCACGTGCTTTTCTGGAAAAGCAGGGTTACAGGATTACTCATACAAACTGGCATTGGCATCATTATGAGCTGGATATCGTAGCAGTCAAGGATACCTGGCTGATAGTCGTAGAGGTGAAAACGCGTTCGGAAGATTACCTTTTAGCTCCGGAAGAGGCAGTCGATGCTCCCAAAATCCGCCGTATCGTGGCGGCAGCCGATGCGTATGTCCGCTTTTTCAATCTCGAACTGCCGGTTCGTTTCGACATTATAACCGTAATCAAAAAAGGGGAGGAGTTTGAAATAGATCATATAGAAGATGCTTTCTATGCTCCTTGCCGCTAATAAAACAGGTAGAGCAGTATGAATATAGAAGAAGCCAGGGAGTATTGCCTGTCGCTG
>OGZM01001321.1_pt1 | contig 21023 bp, 17 predicted proteins | sample 1576821 | NCBI WGS metagenome assembly OGZM01 (sample SAMEA3541491, study PRJEB24748) | human gut metagenome | biome: human gut; feature: human-associated habitat; material: faeces | place: China | collected 2012
ATGAGCTCACTGCATAAATTACGCAGATATTTTTAATCTCGAAAATTTTATTCTTAGATTATTTAAAGTGTTTTTACAGCGGTTCCTTTTATTATACAGATAAAGTATAATATAAGAAAACTACAGAAAGGGATTGAAATTTATGAAGAAAAATACATATATCCTTACAGAAGGAAATATAAAAATGCATCTGATTAAACTTGCTGTCCCTCTGCTTATAGGAAATATATTTCAGCAGTTTTATAATCTTGTGGATACTATTATTGTGGGAAAATATATTGGTGAAAATGCCTTTGCTGCCCTTGGAGTAGCTGGAACTATAATGAATCTTTTCATATTTTTACTGGGAGGATGTTGTACAGGAATATCAGTTATTTTATCGACTTTTTATGGAAAACAGGATATGAAAGAATACAGAAAAGAATCTTTTCTGGCTCTTACATTTGGTCTGGGATTTACTGTATTTCTAAGTTTTCTGTCAATTGTTCTATTGCCAAGTATTTTAAGATTAATAAATACTCCATTGGAACTGGAAGAGTATGTAAGCCAGTATCTGATTATAATATTTTTAGGACTGTTTATCACATTTTTATATAATCTTTTTGCTTCACAGCTTAGATCTATGGGAAATACAAGATTTGCTTTAATATTTTTAATAATTGCAATAATCTGTAATATATTCTTTGATTTTGTTTTTATTAAATATTTTCATTTTGGAACAAGAGGTGCTGCATGGGCTACTGTAATTTCTCAAGGAATTTCTGCTGTTTTGTGTTTTGCATATATTAAAACAAATTTTGCTGAGTGTATTGTAACCAAAAAGGATATGATATTTGACAAAATTTTATTGAAAAAAACTTTGTATTTTGCATCCATTTCAGCCCTGCATCAATCAAGCCTTTATATTGGAAAAATATTAGTTCAGGGAGCAGTAAATACTCTTGGAACTTTTGGAATAGCAGCATATACAGCTACAAACAGAGTGGAAGGGATAGCAAATACTTTTGCTGTAAGCGGAACAGAAGTAATTTCTGTTTTTCTTGCTCAGAACATAGGAGCAGGAAATAAAAAAAGAGCTTTGGAAGGTTTTAAAACAAGTTTTATATTAATGCACACTCTTGGAATTATAATGTCTTTATTCCTGTATTTTGGTGCAGAATCTCTAATGAGATTTTTATTGGAAAATGCCAATACAGAAACTGTAAAAAATGGAGTGGATTATCTTCAGACTATTGCATATTTCTATATTTTATGTTTTACAGGAAGTACTTTTGTGGGATACTTTAGAGGAAGCGGAATAATGAATCTGCCTTTTATTGGAACTACTCTTCAAATAATTATAAGGGTTGTTCTGTCTTATGCATTTATCAGTTCATTACAGCTTGGAGGAGTTGCAGCAGCAACAGGTCTGGGATGGATAGCTATATCATGTTTTCATGCTTTCTTTTTCTTTAGAACGAAGAAGAGAATTTTTAAGAAAGGTTAAGCTTTTCATAAAAATATAAAAGTTTAAAATTGAATAAGATTTTAGTAACTCCAATGTTTAAATATTGGAGTTATTTTTATATGTATATTTTTTATGAAGAATTTTAAATTTGATAATTAATTTTTTCAAAAACTACAACTAAAAGGTTGTGGGCTTCAAAAAAATAAAAGTGTTAGATTTATACGCAATAATATCTTAAAATAGGTTATAAAGTTTCAATAATAAATAATTTCTCTGCAGAAAATTCATTATTAGAAAATAATTTCTATAATATGGAGGAAATCATGAATAAGATAGAAAGAATTAAAGCGGCGATTAATGGGGAGAAAGTAGATAAATTGCCATATGCTTTTTGGAGCCATCTTCCTGGTATTGATTTAGATCCAGAAAAATTAGCTAAAGAAACATACAATTTTTATAAAAAATATGATATTGATTTTGTAAAAACAATGAATAATGGTATGTATTCTATTGAAGATTTTGGATGTAAGATAGATTATTCACAAGTTCCACTTGGTGGAGTCGCTAAAATTACAGAAACTCCAATTTTATGTGGGGATGATTGGGAAAAAATTAAAGCTGTAAAAGTAACAGAAGGTTCCCTTGGAAGAGAATTATATTCATTAAAATTACTTTTAGATTATTTAAAAGATGAACCTGTACCAGTAGTTTTTACTGTATTCAGTCCTTTGACAACAGCAGAAAAATTATCTTCCAAAAAAATAAAAGAGCATATAAAAGAGGGAAAAGGCGATTTAATTCATAAGGCTTTACAAGAAATTACTAATACTACTTGTGAACTTGTAAAAAAAGCTATTGAAATGGGAGTTTCTGGAATATTTTTCGCTTCACAATTAACAAGTTTTGATGAAATGACAGAAGAAGAGTATTTAGAATATGGAAAACCTTATGACTTACAAGTTTTAGAATCAGCTTCAAAAGGATGGTTTAATATAATTCATGCACATGGAAATAATATAATGTTTGATATTTTAAAAACATATCCTGCACAAGTGTTTAACTGGCATGCTTGGGAAACTTTTCCAGATATTGATGAAGCAAGAGATTTGGCTCATAAATGTTTAATGGGTGGTATTAAAAGAATGGATATAACAAATTGTTGTAAAAATGAAGTGAGAAACCAAATTTATAAATCACTTAAAATTTTAAAAAGAAAAAAACATATATTAACACCTGGATGCGTTATAAGATATCCTTTAAACGAAGAAATGCTTAAATATATAAAAAATATAAAAGAAGATTTGGAAAAAGATTTCGTTAACATATAAAAATTTTATGGAGGGGAATATGAAAAAAATAAGAAAAATATTTATGGCTTTTTTAACTGTTTTTACTCTAGTTAGTTTAATAGGATGTAATGAGAACTCTCAAACTAAAGTTGATCCTAATTATCCTAAAAAACCTGTAGAAGTTTTAGTTGGTTTTTCTGCTGGAGGTGGAACAGATGCTTGTGCTAGATTAGTTTTTCAATATGCAGGAAAATATTTTGGACAAAAGTTTGCAATTGTTAATAGACCTGGTGCTTCTGGGGAGATAGCGTGGACAGAATTATCTAAGGCTCCTACAGATGGATATACTATAGGATTTATAAATCCACCTACTTTTAATTCTCATCCTGTTCAAAGAGATAAATGTAAATATTCTATGGATAGTTTTAAAATAATAGCTAATATGGTAACAGATCCAGCTTGTTTTGTGGTAAAAAAAGATAGTCCGATTAATAGTGTGAATGATTTATATGAGATGGCTAAAACTAAAAATATATCTATAGGATATTCAGGTCCAGGAACATCAGAGTCATTAATGCTTAGACAAATAGAAGAATTAAAAGATGTTAAATTAGATAAAATTCCATATGATGGTTCAGCACCATCTGTTGTAGCATTATTAGGTGGGCATGTAGATTCTGTTGTAATGAATGTATCTGAAGCAATTACATATACTGTAGATGGTTCTTTAAAACTTATAGCTGTATCTTCTAGAGATAGAGTAGATACTTTTCCAGATGTTCTAACTTTAAAAGAACAAGGGCTAGAGGTTTATAACGAAGCATATAGAGGAGTGGCAGCTCCAGCTGGAATGCCTGAAGAATACATAGAAAAAATTGAAGCAGCTATTAAAAAAGCTCTAGAAGATCCTGAGTTTATAGCTAAAGCTAAGACTCAAAATCTCCCTTTGGATTATATGAATTCAGAGGAGTTTACAAAAGTTATCTTAGGAATTGATAAAAATTTAAGAGAAGAATTTAAAAAAGGAGAATGGTAGAAACTTGTTTTTATTTTAAATATAAAGGAGAAAATAAATGGAAAAATTTCAAAAAAAATATATAGCTGTTTTGATAATATATATTGTAACTATTTCTTTCTTTATACAATCTTTTTCTATGGTAAAAGATGCTGGATTGTTTCCTAGATTAATATCAGGAATATTAATTTTTCTTAATACTTTATATGGTATTGAAATTTATAGAGGAATTGATAATAAGAAAAAGAAAAAAGATGATATTGTCACAAGTAAATTAATAGGGATTGTTGCTTTATCAACATTATATATTATACTTGTTAATTATTTAGGATATGTTATTACTACACTTGTTTATTTACCAGTAACAATGAGATATCTAGGTATTAAAAATAATAAAGTGATTGCATTATCTTCTATTGTAAGTGTAGTGGTTATTTATCTTTGTTTTGTTACTTTACTTGATGTGCCTATTCCTACAGGTATATTAGGGATATAATTAAGGAGGAATTACATTATGGAACATTTTTTTAATGCAATACCTTTAGTATTTAATATGTCTGCATTAGCAATTTCTATATTGGGAGTTGTACTTGGAATTATTATAGGTGCTTTACCTGGATTATCGTCTACAATGGGAGTAGCTTTATTTATACCTGTTACATACATGATGAAACCATCTACAGGATTAGTATTTTTAGGAGCTATATATATGGCTTCTACATATGGTGGTTCTATATCGGCAATTTTAATTAATACTCCTGGAACTCCTTCTGCAGTAATCACTGCTTTAGATGGTTTTGAATTAACTAAACAAGGAAAAAGCGGAGAGGCTTTATCAATGGCAACAATTGCTTCAGGTATTGGTGGAATTATTTCAGTTTTTGCGTTAATGTTTATTTCTCCGCCGTTATCAAAATTGGTAATAAAATTTGGTGCTGCTGAAATGTTTTTACTTTCAATATTAGGTTTAACTATAATAGTAAGTCTGTCTAAAGATTCTTTAGTTAAAGGATTAATGGTAGGATTATTTGGAATGCTGATATCTGTTATTGGAATTGATGGAATTACAGGAGAATATAGATACACTTATGATATACTTTCTTTATTTGGAGGAGTGAATACAGTTGCAACAGTTATTGGTGTATATTCTACATCGCAAGTATTTAAATTAGCAGCTCAAAAAAGAAGTACGATACAATATGAATATAATGAAAAAACAAAATTTAATTTAGTAAGTATAAAAGATTTAGCAAAAAATTCTTTTAATTTCTTAAGATCTGGAATTATAGGAACGATCATAGGAATCTTACCGGGAGCAGGAGTTAGTATAGCTTCAGCATTAGCATACAATGCTTCTAAATCTACATCAAAAAATCCGGAACTTTATGGGGAAGGTAGCATTGATGGATTAGCTGCATCTGAATGTGCAAATAATGGAGTTGTTGGTGGTTCTTTAGTACCACTATTAACATTAGGAATTCCAGGAAATACAGTTTCTGCAGTATTTTTAGGAGGATTAATAATCCACGGACTTCAGCCAGGACCACAATTATTTACAAAACATGGAGATACAGCTTATGCATTATTTATTGGTTTATTCTTTGCGACTATTTTAATGACTATTATTGGTATAGCAGGAGCTAAAATATTTGCTAAAATATCAATTATGCCTACCAATGTAATTGCACCAATTATAATGTCACTTTGTGTCATAGGAGCTTTTTCTATAAGTAATAACAGTTTTAATATTTATGTTATGTTTTTGTTTGGGCTTTTAGGATTGGCAATGTCTGAGCTAAACTTTTTCCAAGCACCATTTGTTTTAGGGTTGGTTTTAGGACCTATAACAGAACAAGAATTTAGACGAGCTTTATTAATTAGTAAGGGTAATTATAGTGTTTTTGTTTCTACGCCTATATCAATATTATTAGTGATTTCAATTATAGCTTTTCTAGTATATCCTTATCTTAGAAAAAAGAATAAATAGATTACATATAAAAAGAATCATTGAGACTACTTCAACAATTTTGTTGGGGTAGTTTTATTTTTGTACATTAAGTAATGATCTAGATATATCATAAAAAATAAAATTTTTCTTTCTAAAGTAAAAAAATTTAGTATAATAAATATATATTTAAAAATAAATTTTATGTTAGAACTAAATTATTCAAAAAATATAAAAATGGGAGAATTTTTATGGTAAAAGTAGAAAAATTTTTAAAAAAAAGAATAGAAAAATTAATTGAATTTATGAAAAAAAATAACATAGATATATCAATTATTGCTAACCCTGAAAACGTATTCTATTATAGTAATTTTAATCCTATAATAGGAAGTCATCCTGCGTTTGTTATTATAAAAAAAAATGGAGAACATATTTTGTTAGTTCATTGTATAAGAAATATTCATGCTCAAGAAGAAAGTTTTGTAGAGACAATATATCTATATGGAAAATGGGGAAAAAATGAGCCAATTGCAACAGATTATATTGATGCAATAGAACTTATTTTAAAAGAAAAAAAGTTAAATATTGGTTTAGAGAAAAAATATTCTAATTTAGAATTTTGTATAAAATTAGGAATTAAGAATGATAATAGTGATTTTTATGATATTTCAGAATTTATCTCTAATGAAAAAATGATAAAAGATGAATATGAGATATCTTGTATAAAAAAAGCAGCTTTTTTAGCAGATATAGGAATTAAAACAACTATTAAATATTTAGAAAAAGGATATGACGAAGCAGAAGCATGTACAGAAGGGCAGTATCAAATGCGAAAAGCTTGGCATAAATATTTTTCAGATTGTGAAATTAGTGGTTTTTGGACTTCTGAAGGTGGAGAAATTGATTCGTTAGTTGTTTGGAGTATGGCAAATAAAAGAATTGCTTATGGATGTGATTGTCCTATTAGTTATAAACCTAAAGAAGGAGATATACTTTTGCCTATGTCATGGGCAAGAATAAATGGATATGCTGCTGAATGTGAAAGAGCTATTATATTTAAAAAGGAAAATGATTTTCTTAATAAAGCTTATCTGAGTGTCTTAGAGGCAAGAGAAGAAGTTTTCAAACTTTTAAAACCAGGAATTTCTTTTGAAGAACTTTATATTGCTGCTGAAAAAGTATTTATAAGAAATGGTTTTAAGGATATTCTTCCTGGAAGAATAGGGCATGGTTTAGGTTTATCAACACATGAATTTCCTTCTTTAACAAGAGGAAATAAATTAAAGTTAGTTTCTGGAATGGTCTTTACTGTTGAACCTGGTTTAATGAGTAACGACTGGGGAGGGATAAGGCACTCTGATACTGTTTTAATTACAGAGAATGGTTATGAATTTCTTACTAAATTGAAAAGAGATAAAATAGTTATAAAATAGTTATTTTTAATATATAATGGTATTTACATAGAAAAAAGTTGAGAAGGAGAAATATGAATTTTACAAATTTATTTTATTTTATAGCTTTGGCTAAAGAACTTAATTTTACAAAAACAGCGAATAAATTATATATTTCACAACAGTCTTTAAGTGCTCATATAGCTAAATTAGAAAAATATTTTAATGTTTCTTTATTTGATAGAACTCCTCCATTAAGGTTGACACCTGCTGGAAAATGTCTTTTTGCCAAGGCTAGTGAAATATTTGAAATAAAATTTTTACTTGAAAAAGAAATGGAAAGAATAAAAAATAATTTATCAGGAGAAATTACTATAGGAACAACAATTTCAAGAGGTCCTCTTTTGTTGCCTGACATTTTAAAAGAATATAGTTATAAATATCCTAATACAAAAATTAATATACTACAGCAAGATTCGTCCTTAAAACTTGAAAATTCTTTATTGGAAGGAGAAGTAGATTTGATAATAGGTTTTACTCCTAGAAATGATAATGCTACTTTTGAAAGTATTTTTCTTTATCCAGAAGAATTTGTAATGGTTATTCCAAAAATAATTTCAAAAAAATTTTTTGTAAAAAATGAAAAAACAATAAGCGACATACCTAAAGATTTAAGTTTAGTAAAGGATTGTCCTTTTATAAAAATAGATTCTAATAAATATGCAGGTGTTGTTTTTGATGATATTTTTAGTTTTCAAAAAATAAATCCCAATATTTATGCAACAGTTTCTAATATTGAAACAATGTTATCTCTATGTTTTGCAGGTCTTGGGATAATTATTGTTCCTAAAATATTTATAAATAATAATCAAAAAAATAATTTTTGTTTTCAAGAAGAAAATTATTTTATTTTACCAATAGAGGTTTTAAATAATAACATATCAATATCTTTAACATATTTGAGAAAGAAAAAATTGTCTTCAGAATGTTTAGAGTTTATAAGAGTAGTACGAGAAGTTGCAAAGAATAAATAGTTTAATCGAAAAGAATGAAGGAAGATTTAAGAAGGTCACATATATCAGCAGTACTTTCACAAGTACCGCTGATATACTTGTCATATGAAATTATATTTGTTTTGTATTTTTTTTACGTATTCCTGCAAATATGGAACCTGATATATTGTGCCATACGCTGAAAACTGCTCCCGGCAGTGTAGCAAGTGGATTTAGTGCAAAGTTTGCAGCAGCTAATGAAACTGCAAGCCCACTGTTCTGCATACCTACTTCAATAGCAATAGCTGTAGCTTTTTTATATTCAAAATTAAGTATTCTTGCTGCGATTAAACCTCCCGCAATTCCGGCAAAGTTGTGAAGAATAACAACACCAAGAACCAATAATCCGCATGAAGCTATTTTATCAGCATTTGCTCCAATTATTCCTGATATAATAAGAATAATGGAAACAGCAGAAATTAAAGGCATAATATATGAGATTTTCTCAATTTGATTTTTTAATAACCTGCGGATAACAATTCCTGCCAGTACAGGTATAAGAATAACATTTACAACTGATTTGAACATTAAAAATAAAGAAACTTCAACCCATCTCCCTGCCAGTAAATATACAAGGGAAGGAGTAAGTATTGGTGCCAAAAGAGTTGAAACTATTGTCATACTCACAGATAAAGGAACATCTCCATCAGCAATATGTGTAATAACATTGCTTGCTGTTCCTCCCGGGCAGCATCCTACAAGAATAACTCCAAGAGCAATATCAGGCTCAAGTTTTAATCCGTATGAAATAAGCCAGGCTGTTAAAGGCATTACAAGATATTGAACTGTACATCCTGCAACAATATATTTGGGCTGCAGTAAAATATTTTTAAAATCATCAGATTCAATAGTCATTCCCATTCCAAACATAGCTATACCTAAAAATACAGCTGTATGTTTTACCATCCATGAAAAGTTATCAGGAATAAAAAATGCTGTTATGGAAAATACAATTATGATAAAACTAATATATTTTAGGATAAATGCATTTACGTTTTTTAAAATTCTCATAAATCTATCCTCTGAAAATGAAATTATCTATAAGACGAGTTCTGCCGATATATACTGCCATTGCTGCAAGAACATCTTTATTAATAATTTCAACAGGCTGCATGTCATCAAGTCCTACTATGGAGATATAGTCTATTTTTGCTAAAGGTTCACTTTCTACAACAGAAATCATTTCTTTTAAAATATCTTCAGCTTTACATCCAGAATGAATAATTTCTTTTCCTTTTTTTATAGACTTTGACAAACAAAGAGCTGCTTTACGTTCTTCAGAATTTAAATATGTATTTCTTGAAGATTTTGCAAGTCCGTCGCTTTCTCTTACTATTGGACAGCCAACAATTTCTATGTCAAAATTTAAATCCTGTACCATTTTTTTTATTATAGCAAGCTGCTGTGCATCTTTTTCTCCAAAGTAAGCACGATCAGGATTAACAATATTAAATAATTTTGTAACTACTGTGCATACTCCTTTAAAATGTATAGGACGTGATTTTCCGCAAAGTGTGTCAGAAAGAAGATTGATGCTTACATAAGCGTGTGAGTCAGTATACATCTCTTCAGGTTCAGGGTGAAATACCACATCTATTCCAATATTTCTGCAAAGTTCACAGTCTTTTTCAAAATCTCTTGGATAAGCCTCCAAATCTTCATTTGGTCCAAATTGTGTTGGATTTACAAAGTTTGAAGTAACTGCGATATCATTTTCTTCACGGCATTTTTTTAAAAGACTGGCATGTCCTTCGTGAAGAAATCCCATAGTAGGAACTAAACCTATAGTTTTTCCCTCTTTTTTCCATTGCTTGATTTTGGCTCTCAGCTCAGGAATTTTTGTAATAACTTCCATTTTTTCTATTTCCTCCTTTTGTTTTCTTAGATAAAACTTATTTTAATAACTGCATCGGCTGGTCTACATATCTTTTAAAAGACCATGTTTTTCATAATTTGTTGTACGTACTATTTTATTCTGCTCATCAACAAATACAACTGAAGGTGCATGAGATTTCATCTCTTCTGCATCACAGCTTCCGTATGCCATTATAATAACTTTGTCTCCTGTGCTTACACATCTTGCTGCAGCACCGTTAAGACAAATTACACCGCTGTTTCTTTCTCCGCAGATAGTATATGTTTCAAATCTGCTTCCGTTGTCTACATCAACAATCTGAACTTTTTGATATTCAATTATTCCTGCAGCCTCAAGAAGAGCTTCGTCAACAGTAATACTTCCTACATAGTTAAGAGCAGCCTGTGTTACAGTGGCTCTGTGGATTTTTCCTTTTAATACTTCTATTAACATTTCTTCCTCCTTTCTTTTTTTCTTAACTCTTGTAATAAACTAAAAAATAAATTTTATCTTAACGACAATAATAGCACAAATGGCAAACAATGTTAAATATATAAAGTATATAAAATCAGTATATTAAATAAAGAGTATAAAACAAGTTCTGTTAATAATGTTTTAGAGTGCTTTATTTGTTTTTCATTATTGACAAAGATAGGTTAAGACTTTATAATATATTTGAGAAACAAATCAATATTGCATAGTATTGTAAAAAATGTAATAATAAAGGCTTTCACTTAGGTGGAAGCTTATTTTATGTATGAATTATAAGGAGAAAAAATATGAGAATATTCAGATTTGATGAATTAGATTCAACAAATATGTTTTTGAAAAATTTAAAGGAAAAAGAGGATTATGATACTGCTATTGCCAAAACTCAGAGTCTTGGAAGAGGGAGAAGAGGGAATAAGTGGTCGTCAGAACTTGGAGGAGCATATTTCAGTTTCTTATTAAAAGAAAACAAAGATATTGCTATTGAAGAATATATAAAACTTCCTTTAGTAACAGGCTATTCTCTTTTAAAAACTTTTGAGGAACTTGAGCCTGAACAGAATTTTAAATTTAAATGGACAAATGATATTTATGTAAATGACAAAAAAATAAGCGGGATTTTAGTGGAAAAAATAGCCGGTTATTTTGTTATAGGAATAGGGATAAATGTAAATAATGAAATAAAAGGAGATGCAGAAAAGACAGCAATTTCAATGAAAAAATTAACTTCTAAAGAATATGATACAGAAGAAATAATTATTTCAATTATAGATAATTTTAAGAAACATCTGAATTACTATTTTAATGGAAACTGGGAAACTATGCTGGAAGAGTTAAATGAGAAAAACTTTTTATGGAACAGAAAAATAAATATTCTTTTTTCAGACTGTATAAAAAAAGAGGGAACAGCTAAAAATATTCATAAGAGCGGTCAGCTGGTAGTTACAGTAGATGGAAAAGATGAACTTTTTAATGTTGGAGAGATTCATATTTCAAAAGGTAATTAAAAAAGTGTTGAAAAAAATATAAATTCCTTGTATTATATTAAGTAATTATCTTTGTAGGAAAGTAGTATGGGAGGAAAGTGAAATATGAATTTTTTTAGTAGCATTGTAGACTTTATCAATGGTATCATTTGGGGAAAAAATATTTTAGTTGTTCTTTTGGTGGGAACAGGAATATTTTTCACAGTAACTATGAGATTTATGCAGGTTAGACTGTTAAAAGATATGTCAGCTCTTTTAATAGAAAATAAGAAAGACAGTAAAAGCGGAATCAGTTCTTTTCAGGCATTTTGTGTTTCAACAGCAACAAGAGTAGGAGCAGGAAACCTTGTTGGAGTAGTTGCTGCTGTTTCAGTTGGAGGAGCAGGAGCAGTTTTCTGGATGTGGCTGGCAGCAATATTTGGAGCTGCAACAGCTTTCGTTGAGGCAACTCTTGCAATCATTTTCAGAGAAAAGGACAAAAAAGGAGAATTTGTAGGAGGAGCAGCATTCTATATTCAAAAAGCTCTTGGGGCAAAATGGAATATGAACCTTAGATGGCTTGGGATAGTGTTTGTTATATTTGCTTTGATATGCTGGGGAGGAGTTTACCAGGTAATATCAAACTCAGTTACAGAATCTTTTCATGTTGCTTTCGGAATAGATGTTAAAGTAATGTCAGCTGTGCTTGCAGTGCTTACAGCTGTTGTAATATTTGGAAAAAAAGATAAGATAGTAAAAGTTCTTGAAAAAATGGTGCCTTTTATGGCATTTCTATATCTTATAATTGTTTTATTTATTCTTGCTAAAAATATAACAGTAATCCCTTCTGTTTTTCACAGAATCTTCCAGGAGGCTTTCGGTTTAAGACAGGCAGCAGGAGGAGCTTTTGGAGCAGTTATAATTGAAGGTGTTAAAAGAGGATTGTTCTCAAATGAAGCTGGAACAGGTTCAGCTCCAAGTGCAGCAGCAACAGCAGATGTAGATCATCCGGCAAAACAGGGGCTTATTCAGGCTCTTGGTGTATATGTAGATACTCTTATTATTTGTACAGCAACAGCTCTTGTGGTTCTTGTTACAAAGGAAAGTGTTGTTCAGGGACTTGGAGGAATGGAACTTTTACAAGAGGCATTCAGATATCATGTAGGAGACTGGGGAGTAGCATTTATTGCTTTCGTATTATTCCTATTTGCTTTCAGTACAGCTCTTGGAATAACTTACTATGCAAAACCAAATTTAATATTTATAGCTGATGAAGAGTGGCTTCAGACAGCGTTTAAAGTTTTTGCCTGCGGAATGATTTTCTATGGCGGAATGAAACAGGCATTCCTAGTATGGTCTTTAGCAGATTTGGGATTAGGGCTTATGGCTATTGTAAATATTTTTGCAATTATCCCTCTTCGTCATTATGCTCTTGATTCATTAAAAGACTATGAAACAAAATTAAGAAATAAAAAATAATAAATAATAAATAGCAATAAACAAAGCTGGGTTCTTTTTACGGACACAGCTTTTCTTTTGTAAAAAACATAAAATAAAATTTTAAAATACAAAAAATTTACGAAAATTAAAAATTTATTAAAAAAACCTTTGACATATTCAGCCATATTTCTTATAATCTGAAAAGGAAAAATTTTAATCAGTTCAGTTTTAACTTAGTTCAGAAAGTTCAATGGGAACTTAAAAATATTTTGCAGAGTCTTGTTTATCTTTCTGATAAATGGGACTCTTTTTTTAAAATTCAGGGAGGTTTAGAGATGACAAAAAACAAGCATAGTCTTGCAATAAAGATGACAATTGCGCTTGTAGCAGGGATTGCAGTAGGTTTCCTTTGCATTCTTTTGAGAGAGAGATTAGGAGGGCAAAGTGAATCTTGGAAAATGATTAACAGTATTTTCTTCCAGGATATATCAGCAAAAGGTGCTGAAAAAGCTATTGGTATTTTCTATATCATAGGACAGCTTTTCATTAATTCTCTTCAGCTTATTATCATTCCAATGGTATTTACTTCTATCACACTGGCAATGTGTCATATAAGTGATTCTAAAAAATTAGGAAGAATTTCTTATAAAACATTAGGTTTCTTCTTTGTTTCTTCAGTAATTGCTCTTGTTCTTGCAGGAGTTGTGGGAATGGTTGTAAAAGCATCAGGAGCGTTTAATATTGATATTCAGTCTTCTGTAAATGTTGTAAGCGGAAAATCAGGAAGCAACCCTTTAATGGTTTTAGTAAGCGTTGTGCCGAATAATATATTTGCAGCTTTCTCTAATAACGGAGGAGTTCTTGCAACAGTATTTTTAGCTGTTTCAACAGGACTATGTATCAATGTTCTTGGAGATAAAGTAAAATACTTAAAACCGGTATTACAGGAAATAAACGATATTGTTATTACATTCTTAACATTTGTAATCAATAAATTCGGACCAGTGGCAATCTTTGTTCTTTTAACAAGAACATTTGCATCTTATGGAATTGAGCACTTAAAACCTGCTTTAGTATATATGGGAGTTACAACTGTAACGCTTTTAGTATTCTTAGTATTCGGTTATGCTCTGCTTATAGTTGCATCAACTGGATTAGATCCATTCCCGTTTGTTAGAAAGGCAGCAAAAGTAGCACTTTTTGGTTTCTCAACTTCATCTAGTGCTGCAACACTTCCGCTAAACAAAAAGACAACTGTTGAAGAACTTGGAGTACATGATGATATAGCATCTTTTGTTCTTCCTCTTGGAATGACAACAAACATGAACGGAACAGCAATAATGCAGGTTATTGCATCTGTATTCGTTGCAACAACAGCCGGATATGAAATCGGACTTGGAAATATATTTGTAATAGGAGTTCTTGCTCTTGTAGCATCAGTAGGAACACCGGCTGCACCTGGAGCAGGAGCAATAGTATTGTTTACTATTCTTTCAGGGCTTGGATATACAAATGACGCAGCAATTCTTGCTTATTCATTAATCCTTGCAATCAACAGACCAATAGAAATGCTTGTAACATCTCTTAACGTAATCGGAGACAGTGCAACAAGTATATATGTGGCTAAGACAGAAAACATGTTTGACCATAAAACATACCACGGTAAATAAATTGAGATAAATAATAACTAAATAAGAATAAAATTTTCTCTGAAAAAATTTTATTCTTATTTTTAATTTAGAGAAATTCCATTTAATATATACTTAAATTTAAAGAATTTTAATCTCAATTACATATAATACTTAAATTTTATGAATAAGATTTTTTGACATTGAAATAAAGTTTGTAATCATACTCCACTGGTATGATTTTTTTAAATATTAAAAACAGATTGTATATTCAGCCTCTTTTCCAAAACGGAATACTCTCAGTGATGAAAGCTGTTCAGGGCTGAGAGAGGTTTTCAAAATATTTTCAGTGCAGAAACAGGCTCCTGCTCCATATGTGCAGAGATTAAGAAGTGTTTCTATATTTGAAGATGTAACTTTGATTTTAGGAATAAAATCTCCCTGCTTAAGTATGCTGTGGCCTATTTTTCCAAAAATATCTTTCTGCCCGTTTAAAAGAAAAGGACAGTCTGCCAGAGAACAGATATCTCTGTTTTCAAGCCTTTTAATAATCTCTTCTTTTCTGTCTTTATAAAGCTCATCTAAAAGCTTGTCAGAAATAATTAACAGAACTTCTTCGTTGTAAAAATCTTCTGATATTATATCAGGCTCATTGCTGTCAAATTTTGCTATAGCAAGGTCAATTTCTCCATTTATAAGTTTCTGCTGTAAAATATCATTCAAATCTTCAACAAGCTGTATCTCAATATTAGGATATACTTTCTGGTATTCGATAATGAGTTTGGGCATAATGGCATGTCCTCTTGAATGGCTTATTCCTATACGAAGCTTTCCTTTATCTTCATGGGCAATATCTTTAAATTCATATTCCAGACTTTCATATTTTTTCTGTATATCAGATGCATATTTCAAAAAAACCTCTCCTGCATATGTAAGCTCCAAAGGAATACGACGTATAATCAGCTGGCATCCCAGCTCTTTTTCTATCATAGCAATATGGGCACTAAGAGTCTGCTGAGTTATATATAATTTATTTGCAGCTTTTGTAAAACTTTTTTCATGGGCAACCATAGAAAAATATTGCATACTTAAAAAATTCATAAAAATTCCTCCATGAGTAACAGTGTTTATACTGTATTATAAACAAAATTTTACAGTTTGACAACTGTTTCATAAAAAGTTATACTTTAGATATAATAAATCAGCCCTCAATGTAATTCAAAATAATAAGCACACCTTTGAAAATTGGTTAAAAACTAACTAATTTATCAAGGGTGTGCTTTTATATTCTTTAAATTTTCTTATTTTCCAAAATATTCAGCCCATTTTGGTTCTTTAAAACCAATAAGAACAGTATCTTTAGTAACAACTAAAGGTCTTTTTACAAGCATTCCGTTGCTTGCTAAAATATCAAGAAGTTCTTCAACATTCCCTTCAGCAACTTTATCTTTAAGATTCATTTCACGATATAAAATTCCGCTTGTGTTAAAAAATTTCTTTACAGGCTCTCCGCTTAGGGCAATCCATGCTTTAAGTTCCTCTTTTGTAGGGTTGTTTTCAACAATATGTCTTGAATCAAATTCCACACCATTTTCCTCAAGCCATTTTCTTGCTTTCTGACATGTAGAACATTTAGGATAATTTACAAATAATGGTTTCATTTTGGTTTCCTCCGGATTTTTATTTTTATTATACCATATTGGTAGTGTAAAGAAGAAAAAATATGATAAAAAAGTTTGATAAAAATATTTTATGGTAAAAATTTGGTAAAAAAATAAAAGAAATTTTTAAAAATATTATTAAATTAATTTAGAAAAAATCATATAAAAAATATTAAAATTTGGTAAAAAAATAAAAATAAAAATTGCTAAAAATAATCTGGTGTGATATAACTAAATAAATTAATAAAAAGTGACAGAAATAAGAAAAAATAGTCGAAAAAAAGGCATAAGGAGGATAAAATGAATGATTTAAACTCAAAAATAGAATGGCTGGAAGATCCGGAAATATTTAGAATAAACCGTATAGATGCTCACTCAGATCATCTGTATTTTGAAAAAATTCATGAAGCAAGAGTTTTACGTGATTTAAAATTAAAGCAGGACTTGAATGGGAAATGGAAATTTTCTTTTGCAGAAAATCCTGAAAAAAGAATAAAAGAATTTTATGAGGAAGATTTTGACTGTTCAAATTTTGCAGAGATAGAAGTTCCGGGACATATTCAAATACAGGGATTTGACCAGATACAATATATAAATACTCTTTATCCATGGGACGGGAAAGAAAATTTAAGGCCTCCTTATATATCTAAAGAATATAATCCTGTTGGAAGCTATATAAAAGAGTTTGAAATAAAAGAGGAATTAAAAGACAAGAGAACTTTCCTTTCTTTTCAAGGTGTGGAAACAGCTTTTTATGTATGGGTAAACGGAAAGTTTTTAGGATACAGTGAAGATTCTTTCACTCCTTCAGAGTTTGAAACAACAGATTATTTAAAAGAGGGAACAAATAAAATAGCAGTGGAAGTTTATAAAAGAAGCAGTGCTGTATGGCTGGAAGATCAGGATTTCTGGAGATTTTCAGGAATATTCAGAGATGTATATCTTTATGCAGTTCCTGAAATTCATATAAGAGATATTTTTGTTAAAACTGAATTATCAGATGATTTTAAAAATGCACAAGTGAAAATAGATGTTTCTATGCTTGAAGATGCAGAGGGAACAGTTGATGTTTATATAGAAAGTCCTGCTGGAGATGAAAAACTAGAGTTTTTAAACAACAAAATAGAAAAAGATTTTACAATAGAGTTTCCGCTGAAAGATGTAAAACTATGGAGCGGGGAAAACCCTGATTTATACACTTTCTATTTAGTGGTGAAAAATAAAGAAGGAAAAGTGATAGAGGTTGTACCTCAAAAAGCAGGAATAAGAAAGTTTGAAATAAAAGACGGTGTAATGAAACTTAACGGAAAAAGAATTATTTTCAAAGGAATAAACCGTCACGAATTTAATCACAAAAGAGGAAGAGCAGTAACAGAAGAGGATATGCTGTGGGATATAAAATTTATGAAACAATACAACATAAATGCTGTAAGAACTTCACACTATCCTAATAACTCTTTATGGTACAAATTATGTGATGAATATGGAATTTATCTTATAGATGAAGCAAACCTTGAAAGCCATGGTTCATGGATGAAAATGGGAAAACCTGAACCTTCTTGGAATATTCCGGGAAATCTTCCGGAATGGCAGGGAGCAGTTTTAGACAGAGCAGAATCTATGCTTGAAAGAGATAAAAATCACCCTTCTGTCTTAATGTGGTCTTGCGGAAACGAATCTTATGCAGGAGAAGATATCTTAAATATGACAAGATATTTCCACAAAAGAGATTCTTCAAGAATTGTTCATTATGAGGGATGTTTCTGGAACAGAGAATATTCAGACTGCTCAGACATAGAAAGCAGAATGTATGCTAAACCTTGGGATATTGAAGAGTATCTGAAATCAAATCCTGAAAAACCATATATCAGCTGTGAGTATGTACATGCTATGGGAAATTCCTGCGGCGGATTTATGGAATATACAGAGCTTGAAGATAAATATGAAAAATATCAGGGAGGATTTATCTGGGATTATATAGATCAGGCTGTGTGTGCAGAGAAAGATGGAAAAGAAGTTCTTCTGTATGGAGGGGACTTTATGGACAGACCTTCAGATTATACTTTCTGTGGAAACGGAGTTGTATTTGCAGACAGAACAGTTACTCCTAAAGCTCAAGAGGTAAAATATCTGTATCAGAATGTTGAAATCAAGCCTGCAGAAAAAGGATGTGTAATAAGAAACAAATATCTTTTTGAAGATTTATCAAAATATAAATTTATTTATACTTTAAAACAGGAAGAAAATATTGTAACAGCAGGGGAGTTTGAGGCAGTATGTGAGCCGGGAAAAGAAACAGAGGTTGCTTTTTCTTGGGGAGAACTTCCAAAAGGAACTTTCACAAAAAATATTTCAATGGTGCTGAAAGAGGAAACAATATGGGCAGAGAAAGGATTTGAAATAGCTTTTGGACAGGAGATAACAGAGCAGAAAAAAATGGAAGAGAGAAAAGAAACAGAGATTAAAGTTATTGAGGGAGATGGAAATATAGGAGTAATAACAGGAGAGGGAAAAGCAATCTTTGGCAAAGACAAAGGGCTTGTATCTCTTGTATATGACGGGGAAGAGATGATAATAGAAAGACCTCAGCCTGTATTCTGGAGAGCCTCAACAGATAACGACAAAGGATATAATCATCCTCACACATGTTCAATGTGGCTGGGAGCATCTGTTTTCCAAAAAGTGCAGCTTGAAAAATGGGAGATATCAGAGGACAAGAAAAGTGTAACAATAAAATACGTCCATGAAATACCTGTTGTCCCTGCTGTAGAAACAGTTGTTTCTTATACAATGGATAATACAGGAGCAATAAAAGTTACAGTTGAATATAAAGGAAAAGAGGGACTTCCTGAACTTCCTGTGCTTGGAATGAAATTTAAACTTTCAAATAAATATGAAAACTTTAAATACTTTGGAAAAGGACCTGAAGAAAATCATATAGATCGTAAAGAGGGAGCAAGACTTGATGTTTTTGAAAGAAAAGTAACAGAAAATCTTACAAAATATTTAGTACCGCAGGAATGCGGCAACAGAACGGAAACAAGATGGACAGAAATAACAGATAAGAATAATAAAGGGATAAAATTTGTTTATGACAATGAGCCTTTTGAGTTTAGTGCTCTGCCAAACAGTTTCATGGAACTTGAACAGGCAGGACATATATTTGAACTTCCTTCACATAATTATACTTATGTAACAATAGCAGCAAAACAGATGGGTGTAGGAGGAGATGACAGCTGGGGAGCACCAGTCCATGAAAAATACTGCATACCGTCAGATAAAAATTATACATATTCATTTTATATTGTGAAAGCAGGAGGTAAAAAATAATGTCAGTTGAAGTTATAGAAGAGAAAATTTCTGCAAAGGAAAGATATTCATTTGCATTCGGGGCTTTGGGAAAAGACTTGGTTTACGGGATTACAGCAACTTTTGCCATGATTTATTTTACAGACGTTTTAGGAGTAAGTGCAAGTTTCATTGGTCTGGTATTCTTTGTAGCAAGATTCTGGGATGCTATAAATGATTTAATGTGCGGGGTTATAGTAGACAACACAAGAAATAAATTTGGAAAATTCAGAACGTGGCTTGTAATCGGAACATTGTCAAATGCAGTTGTGCTGGCTCTTATGTTCACAGATTTCGGATTTACAGGAAAAAGCTTATACATATACGTTGCAGTAACTTATGTTCTTTGGGGAATGACTTATACATTGATGGATATTCCTTACTGGGCAATGATTCCAAATTTCTCAAAAGACAGAAAAGAGAGAGAAAAAATATCTGTTCTTCCAAGAATATTTGCCTCAATCGGAAATACTATTATTATAGGCGGACTTGGAATTCAGATAATAGATTTTCTTGGAAACGGAAACACAGGAATCGGATATTCAAGATTTGCTTATACAATAGCCCTTGTGTTTGTTGTTACAATAGGGATTACAGTTTTAAATGTGAAAACTCCTGACAGAGTAGCCTCAGAATCAGTCCAAGTAAACAAACAGGAAAAACTGACTTTTAAAGGGATAAAAGAGATATTAAAGAAAAATGATCAGTTTATGGCAGCTATAGGAGTAAGCCTTACATATAACTGTGCTATGCAGCTTCTTATAACAACATCAGTATATTATTTCTTCTATGTATCAGGAAGCAAAGAGATGTTTGCAGTGTTTATGTCTTTCTCAGGTATAGCAGGAATATCAGGACTGTTTATATTCCCTAGACTTGCATCACTTACTTCAAGAAAGAAAATATATTTATATTCTGCAATATTTCAGATATCAGGAATGGCAATGCTTTTCTATACAGGGATTTATTATCCGCAGAACAGTATTATCACAGCTTTGGCAGGAGTAGTAATAAATATCGGCGGAGGAATGATGCTTGGAATAATAACAGTTACTCTCGCAGATGTTGTTGATTATGGAGAATATAAATTGAAAAAACGCAGCGAGTCGATTATTTTTTCTGCTCAGACTCTTTTAACAAAATTTACATCAGCTTTTGGAGCTCTTCTTGTTGGATTTGTTTTAGATTTAACAGGGTATGTGCCAAATGCTGTTCAAGGGCCTCAGACAATATTCGTACTGCGTATATTAATGTGTGTTGCACCTGTAGCCTTTGTTATAATCAGCTATATAATTTATAACAAGAAATATATTCTGACTAGGGAATATATGGCTAAAATTTATTGTCACCTAAACTAAGATATTATAATACAAACAAAGGAGGCTGCTGTATTTTACAGTAACCTCTTTTGCTTTTATAAAAACAGCTCTGCGAAACCTCTCATCAATTACAGAAAAATCTTTATACATATTCCCTTTATTCAAAATTCTTTGTTCAT
>OGZM01001327.1_pt1 | contig 20941 bp, 28 predicted proteins | sample 1576821 | NCBI WGS metagenome assembly OGZM01 (sample SAMEA3541491, study PRJEB24748) | human gut metagenome | biome: human gut; feature: human-associated habitat; material: faeces | place: China | collected 2012
GTTCCCAACCGTAACAGAATGCCGCCGCATTTCCTTGACGATTTAACTTTATTATCCACTCTTTCTGTTCCTTAGTCACCTTATATCCCCGTTTCCGCTTTAATTCTAAAAATAATCCGTGATAATCCTGCCTTGAAACATTCAAGACAATATCAGGATAACCTTTTCTCAATCCCTCTTTTTTTAATCTGCCACCCGTTGACTTGGTACGCTTGCCCTCATTCGGAATATGTGCCAACATTTCCAATTCGGGATAACGAGATAACTCCACCGAACAAAATCCGAACAATGTTTGTTGCTCTTGACTTTCAGTCGGACACGGTAGGTCGCTTGCCTTTATTTTCTGCATTTATAAAATACCTCCTTTGTAACTCTGCTATTTTTCGTTTTCCGCAAGCGAATAGTTAAATATTCACCTGCATTGATTGTATTCAAATATGGACTTATGTCTGTAATTGTATATCCGGGATATAAACGCTCTATCTCTCTTTCGCATATATCACCTTTGCGAATATCTCTCACTGTATCTTTGCTGATAAATCCATCTCTGTCTTTTGGAATGGTCGGCTTTTTTAAATTCTTGCTTGCCGCCCATCTATGTATTTTTTCGTCTATAACTTCAACATCGGTTGTCGGCTCTTTAACTTTATACTTTGCCAAACCTTTCAACCCATTATCATCAAATTCCAATCTGTAAGTATGTGCATATCCTTGTCCCCACATATCTTCCAACAAATCTCTATCTATGCCGCCACTTAAAATCATATGTATATGCCAACGTCCATTTGTTGCACCACGTTCAATCACGTACAAATATTTTAATTCGGGTAAATCATTTTTTGATATGTAATGTTTTATACGTCTTATGTAATTGCGAATAATTCTCTGTACATCTGCATATGTTTCAGGTAGGTGTTCATCATCAAATCCCAATCCAATCTCTAAATCTTTTTTTGAAAAATTATTGTTGATTAAATATGTCACTTTATTTTCCCTGTAAGTTTGATTTAACTTTTTCTGTATTTCAGATGATGGATTGGTTTTCTTTTTTCTTTTACCCGGTTTCTTGAAAACAGGAAATATATTTACGTCTAAATAATCTCCGTGATATATTCTTCTTTCTCTTTGAATATATTTGCCTTGATAGTTTCTTTTCATATGTACCACCTGCCCGTATCGTTGATTTATTAATATTCTGTATAAACCTTAAAAGTGCCGCAAAGGACACTTTTAAAATTTATCTATAATATAAGAAGAAACTCAACTATAAACCAATGTTTGTTGCTATTTATTTACAGTTTTCTTTCTTTATCAGTCGATGCTGCCCTATCTTACTGACAAGGTAATAAGCATCTTCTGTTTCTGTTTCTATGTACCAATTATTCGGTTTAAGTCCACACGATGCGATATATGTTTTTTGTTTTTTTGTTAAATTCTTTTTTCTCATAGTGCTTTAACCTCCTAACATTTCATGTATTGAGGATAGCGAATTTTAATCGCTTCAACCATATATTTCACAAACGGCATTGAGAATAGTTCATAAGGTGTATATTTGCCGTCAGTATCAGTTGTCGTATCTTCCCACGATGTACCATTCTGGCAAAAACCATTGTATAGATTTATTGCCAATCGACATAATTTGAGAGTAACTTCTGTTTGCCACTTTTGACCGAACCCGTCTAACTTTGGACAGTTTGATTGAAAATCATATAAACTGTCAATATTGGTTCTTGTGGTTACTAAAATCCCGAGCGTATAAAAGAATGCCTTGCGGTATACATCTCTTTCTGATTTCGTTTTTATCACATTTTCGCAATAAAATATCATATGTTCATACCCCATAAATTCAATGCCCTGTGTTAGTTCATAGATTGTTTCATTATTCAGCATTTTTATCCCTCCATTAGTTTATCATTATGTATTTTTCTGCATTTAACTTTCGTTTATTTTGACATAATTGCTTAATTTTCTTTATTTAAAATATAATTAATATTGTTTATTGGGATAATTGCTAATGTGATTTCTTTTTTCTGATTTTGATGATTTTGAAAAAATGCTAATCCCCTTACAAACTTAACAAAATTGCACTCATCGTTGAAGCCTAAACAATTACCACTTTGTAATGCAACTTCAAAATGTCTGTCCGGTTCAATGCTTAATGTTTTTTCAACTGTTCCCGTAGGTTCCTTACTTGGTGGCGTAAAATTTTTATTCATCGTTATCCCTCACTTTCCCGAACGCAGCATGAAAAATAGAAGTTGTGACAATGGTCGCTCTCGATTTTTACTATGTGCGTTTTTCGCAATCTTGAGTATCCAATCATCTATATTACCGTCTATTTGCGTAGGATTTTCAATTTCATCTTTAATTTCTCTTAGCACCGGACACGCTATAAGTACACCAACATCATAGTCTACATCTTTGATAATTTTCTTGTATGTTTCTGCTGTAGTGACAATATAGTTTTTGTCACCCTCAAAAGTCAAACCGTTTCCGCTATTGTAATCTTCTTTGCAACTTTTTACCTCATAGAAATAAAAATCGCCATGTTCTATACCGCTTACAGTTTGATTTTTAGGTACAAACTGTATAAAATCAACACGTCGCATTGTATGTGTTATTTTGCCAATGTACCAATCCATAGTGACCTCACTCGCATAGTATTTACCCATGCCCGATAATCTTTTTTCGACAAGTAACTCACTTAAAAATTTAGTTATCTCTTTTCGGTTCATTCCTGTATCTCCATCAACTTCGGATTATCATATTTGTTGCCAATTACTTCTACATAACACCAACTCTGTGGCGGTTTCGTAATCGGAATTAATCCATCACAATCGCAATCCATATCATACTCATCGGCATTAACTCTAATGTACCGCCCATGCTTACACACATTACCGCAACCGCTCTTACATTCTTTATAAAATTCTTTCAAATCTTTTAGGACATCATATAACTTTAAATTAGATATGTGCCAACCGTACAAAATTCCGAATTTTCCGTAATTAATCAAAGTATCATTGTCAAGGCAACTACCGTTTAACAATTTTTCATATCTCGGATTTGGTAATTCCTCTATAACTTTATCGCATATAAACTCACCGATAACTTTGCCGTTTGCGACATCTGCCATCTTGCCGATAGTGGTTGATTTTGCAGTCCATAAATATTCGCCGTCTGTTTTTGCTTTAGTGCAATATATAAATACTTTAAATGGTGTTTTTAACTTTGGTCGATTTTTCCTTACTTCAATAGTCTTTTCACCATTGCCTATTAATTCACACCATAGAGGATTAATACTAATTAGTACAGCTTTCATATTGCTACTCCCTTTCTTCCATCAAATACATTTCCGCTTCTTCATAAGCGGATTTATACAAGCAGAATAATTCAGAATTACCGCCGCTGTCAGGGTGGCTTTCTTTTGCCAACATATGAAAACGATTTTTTAAATCGTCCATTGATGGAATATTGTCAAATCCCAACGCTACAAAACACTGTGGAATTTGTTTTTTGGGCGGTAAGGTTTTCATACCCTCTATCCAAGTAGACAAATCGTATATACCACGCTCAACCATTCGGGCAATATCTTCTAATGTCTTGACTAATTGTGCAAATAGGTCCGATGAATAATGTATATTCTGTTTATGTTCCGCCGCCTTATGCAGCGAATGTTCAAAGCGGTAATATTGATTTTTGTAATTAAATTCAATAAAACATTCATTTCTACTCCAATCATACTTATATTGCTTTACTCCCAAACGTTCCATAACACGCTTTAACTTGCTTTCGTATTCTTCAAATCCGCCGCTATATTTTTTTCTTGCCATTCTGTCCTATCCCTCCACCAGTGGTTTGTACTTTTTATTGTCTATCGGCGTGTTATACAATCCACACGCCGTATATCTATTACTCCAATTTGTATTGATGTCATGCGTTATGCCATATGCCCTGCATTTGCAGTGACGTTTTCCGTCAACTGCTATTGCTGTGAAATTGCAGCAATTACGGCATAACACTCCTTCCATTTCGCCGTATTCTTTATACATTTCACCGATTTTAACTCTCTTTTTTGACATTTGTTATCACTCCCTCGCTTACTTCAACCTTACAGGTAACACTAAATATGTTGTATTGCCCGTATCATGTACATATACTGCTGACACTGCATTTGACATTTCAAGTGTAATAGTTTCACTGTCACACACTGAAATCATATCAATCAAATATTCGCAGTTAAAACCTATCCTTAATTCGCCCTCACATTCCGCCGCACAATCATCTTTGACCGTGCCTTTTTGTGTTTCTGCCTCAAGTTGTATTTTTTCATTACCAATATACAAAACGACAGGTGTTTTCTGAAACTTTTTGCCGTCAAGCAACATATCAGTATTAACAATTAACAAACCACGCTCCAACGTTTCTTTAAATGTGTGCTTGTCCACTGTTGCCTTTACTGTCGGTGTATTGTTCATTAGGCTTTTATATTTCAAATACTGTCCGCTCAATATTCGAGCAGTTATAATATAATTCTCATATTCAAATACAACGTTACGGCCATCAGAACGGATTTTTATTTTTGTATCAATGTCAGGTGTTACCTTTGCGATTTCTTTCAACGCTTCTAAGCAAATCACCATTGAATTATTTTCACAATCCGCATTGACGGAAGTTTGTGTATATGCCACTCTCAAACCGTCACTTGCAACATTATGCAATGTGCCGTTCTCGATTTCAAACAATACTCCCACTAAAATCGGCTTTTTTGCCGCACTTACCGCCGCAAAAGGAATTGTTTTTTTTAAAATGTTTTTTAACTGACTGCACGACAGACTAAAAGATGAAGTATCTTTTACATTTTCAATCTTCGGATATGTTTCTGCCGATTGTCCTTGAATTTTAATCTTTGATTTACCGCTTTTCAAATTAACAACAAATTTATCATCGCAATCAAGATTTATATACTCGCCGTTAAACTTTTTTGCAATGTTATCAAATAGCTTTGCATCTACAACAAAACTACCTGCACTTTTTACTTCCGCATTCATAATATACTTAACGCATATATTTGCACTATAACTTGTTATCGCAACAGTATTATCACTGTTTGCCTGTATCATAATGCCGCCTAAAGCTACAACCGTATCTTTGGTTACACCTCGATTAACAATATTAATTGCCCTCATTATTTCTTCTCTCATGAATTTAACTTGCATTTTGGCTTTCCTCACTTTCCATTAAATCGAACAATGTAAGTTGGTCGGTTACTTCGTCCGTAGATTTCAAATAACCCACACCGTCACGAAAATAGTCAGCATTTAATTCTGTTCCTATTCCGTATCTACCCATTTTTACCGCAATATACGGTACAGTAAATAATCCTGCGAATGGGTCAAACACCGTATCGCCGACATTTGAATATCGGTTTATAATTCGTTTAACAATATCAATCTGCAACGGGCAAACGTGCATTGTTGCTTTCCGTCTGCTCTGCTGCGTATTCAACGTGTTCATTCTGTTTATGTCGTCCCACACTTCATCAGACCATGATGCAGGTGGAATTAACATAAACGTTGACGGCAACTTTCCGTTTTTGTCTAACTCATTTGCCAACTCAACGTGTTTTTTGTAGTCGTAAACGTTATTACGACTATATTTCTTGTACAATTTTTGCAATGCACTTTGTGACATTTTAGCTAATTCTTCTTTGCTTACAAGTCTGTTACCGTCACTGCGATAGAATGCGTGTGCATCTATCTGCCATTGTCCTTTTGTGTATTCGTCTTTCGATTTCACCACAGGAATGTCTGCATACGCTTTTGATGTATCTGTCGGCAACTTTCTGAACAACAAAATATATTCGGGGCAACCTACACCCATTTTGCTGCCGTCTTTACAGTTTTCCGTCCACCCTAAACGATAGGTTTGATTATTTTCACGCACAACGTCAGTTATAACCGTTATCATACCGAAATATTGAAAACCGTGTTTTATGTAATGCTCTATTGTATAGACGTGAAACGGTTCTATTGTCGGCATTCCTGTACCTGTCGCATTACCGAACAAAACTCTATCCTTAACGTGTATTGCCGCCACCCTGCCTGGTTTTAAAATTCTGTAAAGTTCCGGCGTTAAAAAGTCCATCTGTTCAAAGAACTTTGCCGTTGTTGCATTATGCCCGAAATCGTTATAGTTGGCAGAGTATTCATAATGATTACTGAACGGAATGCTTGTATGTATTAAATCAATGCTGTTATCCTGCATATTCTTTGTTTCTTCCACGCAATCATTAAGAATTGCCGTATAGTTATCCCCTTTTACTTGCACTCTGTCCACTCCTAACTTTCTTTCTAATTGCGAAGTATTCGCATTTGACAATCCGTATTTTTTTATAATGTCGGTCATTTTCTTTGTTAAATAATTATGTTGTTGCCACTTTTTCAACAACACATCTAAAATACCTTCCTCATTTTCAGTGAGGATAATATCAATTACTACTTGTTCTGTTTGCAGAAAACGATATATTCTATGTACCGCCTGTATGAAATCGTTAAACTCATAGTCAATCCCTAAAAATATCGCCCTGTGGCAATGTTTTTGAAAATTGCAGCCACTGCCGCTCAATTCTTTTTTAGTTGCAAATAGTCTTGTTTTACCGTTAGAGAAATCTATAACACGCTTTTCACGCAAATCATAATCTTGCGAGCCGTATATATCTACAACATTCGGAATTGCCTTTTTGATTGCGTGTCTTTCCGCCTCCAAGTCGTGCCATATTATAAAATTGTTGTCGGGTTCACTGTCTATAATGCTTTTTGCAACTGCTACCCTGCGGTCTATACTGTTTCGCTTTTCCGCCGCACATTCAGATAATGACAGTGCCAAATCTCTTGTTAATTCAAACTGACCGTCACGGTCAACAGTAACTCCGCTATTTGACAGTTTGTGATAATTGATTTTTAACGGCGGCAAATCGTACCCCGTATCGTCATAGCCTAAATCGGACGGTTTTGTTATAAACAACGCCCAAGATGACAACCAAACCCAAAATTCATCTTCACGCTCGGGATATAGCGTTAAATGATTTGCTTTGGTACTATCTCGCTTGAAAAATCTTGTCAATGCTTGACCTGTGTCCATCACTTCCAAGAAACCGCCGTAATGTATCAATTCTTTGTACTTGTTCGGTGACGGAGTAGCCGTATTAACCAACTTATACGGTATTCCCTTAAACTTCTGTAAGAACGTCTGATACGTCTTACTTCCGAAACTTCGCAGCACTGCCGCCTCGTCAAGCGACACCGCCTTGAAATATGTCGGGTCTATATCTCCGTCCCTCACTCTCTCATAATTTGTAAGTACAATTCGACTCTTAGCTGCCTGTACTTCATTCATATTGCGGACATATTGAGGCTCGTCCAAGCCTAACAATTCTACCGCATCTCTCTTAAATTCTTGTTTTACCCCAAGAGGTAAGACAATCAATGCTTGTCCGCCCTCTTTTCTTGTTATGATATTGCACCATTCCAACGCTTGTACGGTTTTTCCAAGACCGAAACTTTCAAACAAGGCACGTCTGCCGCCTCTGACCGCCCATATAACCGCATCTCTTTGGTGTGGTTTCAATATAGGGTTTACATCTTTCTCTGAAATCTCTATCCCCGTCTTTGGTGCTATATCAATCTTCGATTTTAGAAACTCTATATACTCCATTTTGCACTCCCTCTTTTTCATACTCACGAATTACCTTTTCACCTTCAGGTGTCGCATGAATTCCCTTTAAAATTACTGTTTGTTTATTGACTTTTTTATTTTCCAAGTCCCATATACGCAACGCCATTCGGAATTGTACTTCATATTCGTGATGTGCCAATGCTCGCTTACGTTCAATTTCTCTCTGTTTGATACGTTTTTTCTTTCGTTGCCTGTCCTTTATTATCTTCTTGCAGCGGAAGAAGATAAATAAACAGATACAACATATAATTGCATCTGCTGTTACCGCCGCAAGAACTTGCAGAAGTATATGATACCATCTCATTCCGAGTCACCTCTGTTGAATTGTTCAAGCTGCCGTTCAAGCTGTCTAATTTGATATGTTTGTTGGTCTATACTGTTTTGCTTGTCGTTGCATATTCCGCATATTGCTAAAATCAATACAAACTCCAAAGCACAAATAACCGAAATCAAAAATATTCTGTTGCGATTTTTTTTCTTCAAGCGTCTTAATCGTCTGCGATAAAAATCGCCCTCCGTCAGCGGAAATATATGTATTTCATTATTTTTCATTGCTTATCTCCTCTTCCAACTCGCTGAATATCGTTTTAAAAAGGCGGCACGTTAAAATTTGAGCCTCTTTTGTTTGATTTTTTGCTTTAAAATCTTTTCTTAGGTCGTTTTTTAACGGTTCTTTCATCACCATAACTAAATCCTCCGGGTTCATTTGTGACAACATCATTAATAAAAATGCCAATCCATTCATAATTTAATATCTCCTTTTACCATACTGCTACTTGTTCATCTTCTTCATAAAACTGCTCTGTATATTCCCGTATGAGAATTTGAGCAATAATGTCATATACTTCTGCCGGGATAGATTTTACATCTACCGTTTCCGCCGTACTGTATTCTTTTAAATCCATAACAATGCCCTCCATTTCTATTGAAATCTTCGGCATAATATGATATACTTTGATTGTCACATTGCGGTATATCTTATATGCCGTCTGCCTGTGAGGTGAAAACCTTGCAGGCTTTTTTATTTTACTGTACATCAACTTTATTGACCGCCTCCATTCCTCTATGATATAATCAAGCGGAAAGGAGGTCTTTTTGTGGAAATATCTTCAATGTCCTATGGTAGTTGTTGTCCAAAATGCAAGCAACCTATCATTGTAACTTGGAAATTCGTAAAAGGTTATGTGGATTGTCCTAACTGCAATTATCCAATGCACATAGCTGAAGATGAATTTCGTGAAGTTATTGAAAGCATTAAACAACAACTTAATGATTAACTGATTATTGGCAGTAACTAAGTTACTGCCTTTACTTCTCCTACAACGCAAGGAATACGACATAGAGAAAAAGTATCTGAACATTCCCCGAAATATTTCCACACTTCCTTTTGGTCGTTTAAATTAAAATTGTCAACTTTTAAACTTATAACCACTCTTACATTAGTACCAAAAGGAAGTTTTTTAACTTTTGTCATTGTATTCATTTTTGACATCTTCACCCCACCTTTCCGCCGCACATACTTTAAGTGTCCGTAACAAGTAATAAGAAATCTTTATAGTTGGGGTCATATTCTATTGTGACCCTAACTTTTTTATCACTTCCCAAAAGATTTGCAAGTGCTATCTTTTCAAATATTTCATTTACTGTTTTTTTACGATGTCCCGTATATACATCAGATATATCAAATTGACTTTCATTATATCCAAAATGCTTTAATACTTTCTTAGCTTTTTGCATCTTCGTCACCTACTTTCCGCCGCATTATTTGTTTTTATGCCACATCCATAAAATTAAACGGATTAATTTCAAGAAAACGACATACCAAAAGCAACTCATCAGCTTTTAACTCACGGCTTTTCTTTTCATCAAAACACCTTGCCAATATTTGATAACTAATTCCCGTTGCTTCGGCAATGCGTGTTATCGTTATTCCCTTTTCTTTGATGTAATTACCTATTTTTCTTGTAACCATTTCAATTACCACCTTTCATTAGTTTCTTGTGATTTATTTGAAGTATATCATTAGTTTCTTGTGTTGTCAAGTGTTTTTTTATAATTTTTTATTAGTTTTTAATGATTTATTATTGACTTCTAATGAAATATACTGTATACTAAAATTACAATCTAATTATGAGGTTTAGTAAAATGAAAAAAATAATAGCTCAAAAATTGAAAAAATTAAGAAATGATTTGAACTATTCAACTGAATATGTTTCAACCGAACTTAACAAATTAGGATTTTCTATATCTCCTAATACTCTTTATAATTATGAAAATGGTATAAGTCAGCCTAAAGCTGATATGTTTTTGAACTTATGTAAAATATACAATGTCAATTCTTTAGATATATTCTTCAATGATATTAATATAGAGAAAAAACATAATTCTTATGATGACTTGAATGACATAGGCAAACAAAAGGCTGATGAGTACATAGAAGATTTAAAAGCTAACCAAAAATATATACAGAACGAAAGTAAAAGTACCAAAACCACAACTACTGATTTTGATACCGCTATTCCTGTATCAATGGTTAATACAAAGGTTAAGACCAATAAAGATTAAAATACGTCAATGGACTAATCGTAATTATGTATATGAATTATGGTTAGTTAGAAAAAACAAATAAATTATACAAGGGGGATTACATATGAAAAAGAGAATAACAATTACACTTTCTTTAATTCCATTATTACTAATGGGCTGTTCTTCAAGTAACAAATATCCATATGAACATATAGGTATATATGACACAAAAACAAAACAGTATATTGATATTGGTGATAGCAAAAGTAAAATTGATAATGTTTTAGGAACTGGCAGAAAAGATACTAATGACTTCTACGAATATGACGATGTATTGTCTATCTACTATGATGATAATGACAAAGTAGAAAATATCCGTATTTATTTTGATTGGTTCCCTGATGATGATGAAATAAATGAACGATACACACTTGCAGACGGAACCAACTATAATTCCACTGTAACTGATTTTATAAATAATTATCATGGTTATGTATATAATGGTTCTTTCTTTTTACCTAATACTTGTGTTTCTGTTATATTGCAAAATAAAAACAAAAAAACAGTAATGTCAAAAGTAGAGGACGTTAAAGAACTTCCATATAGCAGCAAAGATGACGTATATGTAATCACCGTTGATTATGCAACTTATGATAATTTAATGTCATTTGATATAGAAAAAGTATTATTACCATCAATGTCTGATTGGAAAAATTTCAGCAAATTAGAAGAAGAATAATTTTATTTTTGAAAGGATTGATAAATATGTATTCACATTATGGACATAGTAAAGTATTTAAAATTTGGTACATTGCTCTTGTAGTAGTGGTTTTCATCATCGGAATTGTTGCAGGCTTTATATTTAAAGTCCAAACGACAGGCAGAATATATTATGAAGAACATTTTAATTGGGGACTTGCTGTTATTATATGGCTTTCTGATGTAATACCTGCGGCAATACTTTACGCAATATATTCTCACCTTGAAAATCAAGAAATACAAATAAATAACCTTAATCAAATAAGACAAACACTAAACGATTTTAAATTAGCCACAAAAGAAACTACAACCGTAACAACTACTGCTAATACCAAATCAAATTTTAAAAAGTACGATAATGTAGATACTACATGGGTTTGCTCAAAATGTGGTAAATCAAATCCAGTCGGTGCAGAACGTTGCTCCTACTGCGATTATAAAAATATTTAACAATAAAAAAACCCCCCTTGCTACGCCAATAGCAAAAGGGATTTAAGAGTGTTATGATATAACCTCAATTCCAAATATAATTATATCATAACACTCCGATAAATACAAGAAAAATCAAATAAAAGGAGTGTTTTTTTAATGCAAAAAAATAATAATATAGGTAACAGGTGTGTAATTTATGCAAGATATTCTTGCAGCAACCAAACGGAGCAGTCAATAGAGGGACAAATGCACGATTGCGAACAATTTGCCGCTCGTAACAATTTACAAATCGTCAATTCGTATATTGACCGTGCGACAACCGCCACTACCGACAAACGTCCGCAATTTTTGAAAATGATTGCAGATAGTAAACAATGTGTTTTTGATGTTGTTCTTGTTTGGAAATTGGATAGATTTTCAAGAAACCGATATGACAGTGCCATGTACAAGAAAAAGTTAAAAGATAATGGTGTTCGAGTTATGTCCGCTATGGAAAACATTACAGACTCTCCCGAGGGTGTTTTGATGGAGTCTGTCTTGGAAGGTTTTGCGGAATACTTCTCAAAAGACCTCTCACAAAAAGTTAAGCGTGGTATGAGAGAAACCGCTGCCAAGCATAAAATTACAAACCGTATCCCATTCGGATATTGTAAATCAGAAGAAGATACATACATTCCCGACCCTCATACAGCTAATGCCGTTCGCAAAGTATTTGATATGTATATTACAGGCTTTCGTAAATCCGATATTGCAGATTGGTTAAATAGCAACGGATATAAGACGTCATACGGCAATCAATTCACTTTGACGGCTATTACACCTCTTATCAAAAACACACGCTATATCGGCAAATATTACTATGCTGATAATGAATACACAGACGAAACGCAAAGAATAGTTACTGACGACATTTTTTATAAGGCACAACAAAAAGCCATTGCAAACCAACACGGAGGAAGTTGTAAGGCTATCGAGCGTTATTTACTGTCAAATAAGTTGTATTGCGGATATTGTCATAATAAAATGATTGGTGAATGCGGTAAAAATCAAAACGGATTAGCCTATCATTACTATACCTGTGCCGGACGTAAAAGAAAGCATATATGCAATCGCAAAAATATTAAAAAGAAAGATATTGAACAGTATGTTATCAATGCTATATCCTGTCTGTTAAATGATGAATACGCCATAAATAAAATAATAGAAACGGCTATCAATTATCAGCAAAATGACGTAGAACATATTAACGAAATAAAAGATATTGAAAGCACCATTAAAGAAATAGAACGAAAGATTTCAAATATATTATCCGCTATCGAAGCCGGCATATTTACAGACTCAACAAAGAATAGATTGCAAGAATTAGAAAATCAAAAGACAAGACTAACCCAAGAATTAAATTATAAAAATCAAAGTTCAACGAAAATTCCAAGAACAACATTGAAACAAATATTAAAAAACTTAGACCTCTCCAAAGACGCTACCAATCCCGAAAAACAAAATATTATAGACCTATTAATACATAGAATATATTTATGGCAAGATAAAATATTAATAGTATTTAATCAGTCAAACTTGTGTGATAATGAAATTTCAGTTGATGATACAGACGTAAATACAATAATAAAAACGCTATCCGAGCCTAATGCTTCAAGTTCGGATAGCGTAGAATATGGTACTCCCGACCAGAGTCGAACTGGTGACTAACCCTTAGGAGGGGTTTATTATATCCACTTAACTACGAGAGCAAAACACTATTAACATACCAATATATTATATAATATTTCAAAGCCGATTTCAAGTATTTTCTTATTTCTTTCTTGCAATCACGACAAATCTTTCATTTGACGTATGATACGCACACGTTGAAAGTGTTATAAGACTATCGCCGTACACTGTATTTACGCCTGTATCATAAAACGAACGTGACTTTGCCTGAGTGACATATTCATTAAATCGCTTCTCCGACTCTATATCCGCATAATCGTAATACTTAAATTCATTACTTGCACCGACTTTAGTCGTAAACGCGGACACAATCTCATATTCGCCCTTATCGTACAAAGTATCATACATTATATTTTTATGATCGTCATAAAAGCTTTTATCCTCATAATCGGCAAGTGACGCAAACATTGTACCGTTCTTCATATTATGTGCATAAATAATTTTATTCACCGATTCGTCATTCGACTGATAATCGAGAAAAGGTATACCGCTGAATTGATATTCCTTATTAAAATTCTTATGCAAATAAAATTCATTGTCGCTATACTTTACCACAGGATAATCGACAGGTGTATCGGGAATTTTTATCCACCCTACCATATCATTATTCTGCTGATATAACGAGTAATAACATTCAAGCATACCGTTATCTGCACGTTTATCAATATAACCGTCCGTTGCGTCTGCACGTTCCGTTTTCTCAACCACTTTTTTCAATTCATCAAAACCACTTTCAGCCTTATGTGAATCATAAAAATATTTTCCGAGATAACCGCAGCACCCTACAAATATCAAAATTAAAAGGACCTGTATGACAGTAAGTCGTTTTTTCACTATCATACACGCCCTTTCACTTTAGTTTAGTTGTTTTTTCTCTTTTTAATTTCGATAAACACAAAAGCACCTGCCGCAAGAATACCAACTGAAACCAATGCTACGATAGGAGTGTTATCCCCTGTCTTAGGATTGTTCTTTGACGGTTTAGCCGTTGTTTTCGGTGTGGCTGTCGGCTTAGTTGTAGCTTTTGTCGATGAACTTGCTGTTGAGGTTGCTTTCGGTTTTGCGGTCGCAGTTGCAGTATACGGTGTGAATTTAGTTTCAGATTCAACCTTTATCTTTTCACCGTCTGTCAAATTTATAAGATATTCCTCAACCCCATTTGCAGATGAATTTTTATCCTTTAATGCGATTGTTGATTTTAATTCACCGTTTTCTGTGTAAACATGAACTTTTCCGTTACCTGTCATAGTATATCTGCCCGGGTCAATATCTTCACCGCAAATATATTCGCCCTGTGCCAATGTAACAACACCGTTTTTATCCTCTTTTACAGACGGATTAGTTGTTTCCTTCGCTGTTACTTCCGTTGTCGGTGCAGTTGTTTCTTTTGCAACTTCTTCTGTAGCCTTTGGTGTCTCGGCAGTCTCTGTTTTTTTCACGCTTGAAACAATGCTCCAATCAAGTTTTTCAGCATATTGTGCCGCATCAGAATTTTTCAAGGACTTATTTACCGATACCGTTACATTTATAATTTTGTTTTCAGTATTCGCAGAACTGTTCATTGTTCCCAACGGAATATCTTTATATGTACCGTTATCCGTTTTAGAGTCGTCATTCGCATACGAATAAATAAGCTTATTGTTTGAATCCGTTACTTTTATATTATAATAATTCAAAGCGTTGTATTCGTCAGGTGACGGTGTTTTCAACGCCTCAGGTTTTACATCGTTTGACGTTTTTTCCGACATAGACAATCTCAATTTAAAATCTACCGGATCACCCTCTGCACTTTCGCTTGATATTGTAAGAGTCTGAACAACAGACGACTGTTTAGACAAATCGTCAAGTTTTGTCATCAACGGCTTTATCGATCTCACAGTTTCGCCCAACTGATCGGGTGCATATTCATATGTAACAGGGGTTGACTTACTGTCATTATTTTTTATAGATACGCTTGAATTTGGTGACGCAAATACAGATACAGACATACATATTGTCATAACTGCCGCAATCATACCCGAAAGCACTTTTTTCATAATTCTCGCTCCTTATATTTACTTTAATATTTTCTTCATACTACATATAGTATATCACATTCTTTTTTAATTGTCACTACTGTAATTGTTAATTTATTGTTACGAATATTGTTATATTCCGCATTTTATGGTATAATCAATTAAAATGAGGAGGTATAAAATGAGTTCAGATTCAAATTACGAAAAACTTTCCGATGAATTACAAAACAAAATAAATACAGAACTTTTTGACGGCAACGGTTTTAAGGATAACGCAATCCGCCGTATTGACAAGGAACACGACAGAGCCACTCTTTGGCGGCCTGCGTTTGTGCGTGACGTTGAAAAAATTATGCACAGTCCGTATTACAACCGCTATGCCGACAAAACACAGGTATTTTCTTTCTATAAAAACGATGATATTTCGCACCGTGCTCTGCACGTTCAGCTTGTTTCAAGAATTGCGCGAAATATAGGCAGAATGCTTGGTCTTGACCTTGATTTAATAGAGGCTGTCGCACTCGGTCATGACATAGGCCACACACCATTCGGTCACGCGGGCGAAAAATTTTTAAACGAATCATATCATACAAACACGGGACGATATTTCAATCACAACGTACACAGTGTGCGTGTGCTTGATAAAATATTTAACCTCAACATCAGCCTTCAAACACTTGACGGAATACTTTGTCACAACGGTGAGTTTGAGTTCAAAGAATACCGTCCGTCAAAGCTTAATAATTTCAAAGATTTTGACGCAAAGGTTGAAGAATGTTATATTGACCAATCCGCAATAGACCGACTTGTACCGTCTACGCTTGAGGGTTGTGTTGTCAGAATTTCAGATATGATTGCTTATATCGGAAAAGACCGCCAAGACGCTATAAAAACCAAGCTGATTGACAGTGAAAGTGTTTTCGCCGAAAGTGAAATAGGCAAATACAATGCGGCTATTATAAATAATCTTATTGTAAATATCGTTGAAAACAGTTACGGCAAAGATTTTATACAGCTTGATGAAAAGCACTATCAAGCACTAAAAAACAGTAAAAAAGACAATTTCCGTGTTATATATCAAAACAGCAAAATTTCTGACGTATATGACAAAACTATTGAACCGATGTTTGAGGAAATATACAATAAGTTGCTTTATGATTTAAAAAATGACATAAAATCATCGCCGATATTCAAACATCATATTGAATTAATCGACTATTCAAACAGATTTTCGGGATACGAATATACAAAAAACAGTGATTTTAATGATATTGTGACGGATTACATTGCAAGTATGACAGACGACTATTTTATCGACTTATATGAGTATTTATTTAACAAACAAGCACCCGTAAAATATATATCATACTTCGATAATGTTTAAAAATCAGAGATATTTTTAAAAAGATTTTATTTTTCTATTGAATTTTTACAATTAATAGTGTATAATATATTTAACATTGTTTGAATACAATGTTACGTTCATATACAATAACGCCACCGATAATAAAAATCGGTGGCGTTATTGTTTTATCTTATTTTTTTCCAAGTTCTTTTGACTTATTCATACAGCCTACCATTGCGTCAATGATACTGTTTCTGAAACCGTCTTTTTCAAGTATTGCAACTGCGTCTATTGTAGTTCCGGCAGGTGAGCAAACCATATCTTTCAATTCCCCCGGATGTTTGCCTGTTTCAAGTACCATCTTTGCACTTCCAAGTACTGCTTGTGCGGCGAATGTATATGCCTGACTTCTCGGCATACCGCCTATAACAGCTGCGTCTGCCATTGCCTCAATCATCATAAACACATAAGCAGGTGACGAACCGCTGACAGCCGTTACGGCGTCCATAAGATTTTCCGATACGACTTCACCTTTACCAAAGCTGTTAAACACGTTTACAACTACATCTGTTTCTTCTTTTGTAACATTGCTGTTCGGTGTCAATGCCGCCATTCCCTCGCCGACTAAAGCTGGTGTATTAGGCATTACACGCACAAGTTTAATATTATGTTCAAAAGCCTTTTCAATCGTTTCTATCGCCTGTCCTGCTACTATTGAAACGATTACTGTATTATCTGAAACACTGTTTTTGATTTCATCAATCACACCGTATAAAAACTGCGGTTTTACACACAAAAACAATACATCAGCTTTATCTGCCGTTTCTTTATTGTCCGATGTCACTTTAACACCGTATTTTTCATTAATATTCTTTAATGCCTGCTCATTTTTATCCGAAACAATTACATTTTCAGGGCTTGCTATATCAGAATTAATAATTCCGCCGATTATAGCACCGCCCATATTTCCGCTGCCTATAAATCCAAAAATCATAATATCCTCCTGTATTTAAAAATTTTTATAAAAAATACCGGACGAAATATTTCGTCCGGTACTAAAACACGCAATTAAACCGGATATGTCTTATTTTCCATATCCACTAAATCTGCATCAATTTTATATTTCTGAGCACGTCTGTATTCAAAGAATTTAACGGCAACTTGACCAAACAATGCATATGACAATACATCTTCAGGCTGTTCAATCCATTCTGCACATTCTTTCTTCATCTGTTCAAGCTCAGGCTTTAATAGGTCAGCCGGACGACAAGTACTTCTCTTTTCGTCGCCGATAATCTTCTTAACGATTTCGTCAGAGATTTCAGCAGGGCACTTACCATATTCGCCTCTTACAAGACCCTTTGATTCCTTAGAAACCATTTTGTATCTTTCACCCATAAGCACGTTAAGTACTGCCTGTGTACCGACAATCTGTGATGACGGTGTAACAAGCGGAGGATAACCGAAGTCTGCACGAACACGAGGTACTTCTTTAAGCACTTCATCATATGCGTCTTCTCTGCCCTGTTGCTTAAGCTGTGATACAAGGTTTGAAAGCATACCGCCCGGAACTTGATACTTAAGAGTATTAACGTCAACACCCATAACCTTAGTGTTCATAAGACCGCTCTTAATGTATTCTTCTCTTAGCGGCTTGAAGTAGTCGCAGATTTCGATAAGCTTATCCAAATCGTAACCTGTATCGTACTCTGTACCTTGAAGAGCCGCAACCATAGGCTCTGTAGGCGGTTGTGATGTACCCATAGCCAACGGTGACATAGCACAGTCGATTACGTCTACACCTGCCTCAATAGCCTTTAGGTAAACCATTGAAGCCTCACCGCTTGTGTAGTGAGTATGAAGTTGAATAGGAATCTTAACTTCTTCTTTCATCATCTTTACAAGGTCATATGTTACATATGGTCTTAAAAGACCTGCCATATCCTTGATACAGATTGAGTCTGCACCCATTTCTTCAAGCTGCTTAGCCATTTTAACGAACTTTTCGTTTGTATGGAATTCACTTGTTGTGTAACAAACTGTAGCCTGTACATGACCTTTTTCTTTCTTACAAGCCTTGATAGCACATTCAAGGTTTCTGACGTCGTTAAGAGCGTCAAAAATTCTTAGTATATCAACACCGTTTGCGATTGACTTTTGAACGAAATATTCAACTATATCATCAGCATAGTGTCTGTAACCAAGTATGTTTTGTCCTCTGAAAAGCATTTGGATAGGGGTCTTTTTAGCTCTATCCTTAATCTTTCTCAATCTTTCCCAAGGATCCTCGTTAAGGAATCTTAGGCAGGCATCGAATGTAGCTCCTCCCCATGCCTCAAGCGAATGATAACCGATGTTATCAAGCTTTTCTACAATAGGAAGAATCTGCTCTGTTGTCATTCTTGTAGCAATAAGTGACTGGTGAGCATCTCTTAGGACTGTTTCTGTAATTTCTACAGCTTTCTTTCCCTTTGCCATTTATATTTCACTCCTTTATTATCTGTTTAATTAAAGATTTCCGAACATTGCAAGGAATACACCTGCCGCAACGGCAGAACCGATAACTCCGGCAACGTTAGGACCCATAGCGTGCATCAAAAGGAAGTTTGAAGGATTTTCCTTCTGTCCTACTGTTTGAGATACACGGGCAGCCATAGGAACGGCTGAAACGCCGGCACTTCCGATAAGCGGATTAACCTTACCTTTTGTTACCCAGCACATAATATCACCCAAGAACAAGCCGCCTACTGTTGAGAAACAGAATGCGATAAGTCCAAGTACGATAATACCGATTGTCTGTGCTGATAGGAAGCTTGACGCTGTTGCAGTAGCACCTACTGTAACACCAAGGAACAAAGTTATGATATTCATAAGTTCGTTCTGTGCCATCTTTGTAAGTCTTTCAACAACGCCTGATTCTTTCATAAGGTTACCAAGCATTAGACAACCTACAAGTGACACTGCGTCAGGGATTATAAGTGCAACGATAATTGTAACGATGATTGGGAACAAGATTTTTTCTGTTTTTGAAACAGGTCTTAATTGTTCCATAACAATCATTCTGTCTTTTTTACGAGTCATAAGTTTCATAATAGGCGGTTGAATTACAGGAATCAATGCCATATATGAATATGCCGCAACGGCGATTGCCGGCAGTAGCGCCGGTGCAAGTGATTTTGTAACGTAAATAGCCGTAGGGCCGTCGGCACCGCCGATAATACCTATTGACGCAGCTTCTTTGATACCGAAATTGATTGACGGTACAAGAGCGCTTAGAACAAGAGCACCTACGAATGTAAAGAATACACCGAACTGTGCAGCCGCACCAAGAAGAATACTCTTTGGATTGGCAATTAGCGGACCGAAGTCTGTCATACAACCGATACCAACGAAAATAAGCGGAGGATAAATACCAAGCTTAACTCCGAGATACAATAGGTCAAGCAGACCGCCATGCTGACAGATATATCCGACATTAATATATTTTCCGTCCGTCATATACTCCGGATTCGTAAAAAATTCCGTGTGCATCATATGTTCTGTCGCCACCCCCCTTTTTCCTTCCCTATGAGCGGCATCAATCTTGCTTTTTTGCACACATCAGGACAGTTAGACGTGGTTCCTTTCCGTTCACACACGACGCCGGCACGCGGCGCCAGCATACAAGGAGTTCTTTGTCATGAAAGCCATCGATTTCCGTTTCCGCCCCAACACGCCCGACGCCGTGGACGGGCTCATCCACAGCCCCTTCTTTGGGGACATGTGCGCCTTCTTCAACTATCCGGATCGCGCGTGGTCGGCTTCGCTCGACAAAATCGTCGAGATCATGGACGAGCATGAAATCACCGGGGTCATCACCGGGCGCGACGTCGAAACGACCTATGGCTGCCCCTGTTCCAACATGGGCGTCGTGGAAATGATGAGGGCCTACCCCCACAAATTCTATGGCATGGCCGGGCTCGATCCACACAAGGGTATGCAGGCCATCGACGAGCTTTCCCGCATGGTCAACGAATTCGGCATGAAAGGCGCGTCCGTCGATCCCTACCTCGCCAAGCTCCCGGCAGATCACCGCAAATTTTATCCTATCTATGCAAAATGCTGTGAATTGAAGGTTCCGGTGGTCATCAGCACCGGACCTGGTACCCGCGTTCCCGGCGCGATCATGGGCGACGCCTCCCCCGCCCGCGTCGACGAAGTGGCCCGCGACTTCCCGGATCTCACCGTCGTCATGAGCCACGGCGGGTATCCCTACGTGCAGGAAGCCTGTATGGTCTGCCACCGCAACGCCAACGTCTATATGGAATGGTCCGAGTATGAGACGTGGCCCTTCGCGGACGGCTACGTCAAGGCGGGCAACGAGCTCATCCCCGACAAGCTCATTTTCGCCAGCGCCCAC
>OGZM01001333.1_pt1 | contig 20745 bp, 18 predicted proteins | sample 1576821 | NCBI WGS metagenome assembly OGZM01 (sample SAMEA3541491, study PRJEB24748) | human gut metagenome | biome: human gut; feature: human-associated habitat; material: faeces | place: China | collected 2012
GACGGATGTCCCCGCGATTGCAGCACTCGTGAGCGAATATCCCGACCGCGAATACAACATCGAGGGCAACCCCTTCCACAATCTGATGGGCCACCTTGAGGCCGTGCGTCCCGATCAGGCGACGTTCGTGCCCGACAGCCTCGGCCAGAAAACGTCCGACCACGGGTTCGATCTTTCGGATCCCGCCGTCTGCGACGCCGTCCGCCCGCTCATCGCGCAGGCGAAGGCTTGGGGCTGCCGCGTGAGCCTCTTCATGGATCCCGACCCCGCCCTGATGGCGAAGGCCGCCGAACTCGGCGCCGACCGCGTCGAACTCTACACGGAGGGCTGGGCTCAGGCGCACGGCACCGAAGTCCAGGACAAGGTCCTCGAGCAGTACGCCGCCAGCGTGAAGGCCGCCCGCGAGGCCGGACTTGACGTCAACGCCGGGCACGACCTCTCGCTCGACAATCTCGAGGTCTTCCTCAAGGCCTGCCGCGAGGTGAGCGAGGTCTCGATCGGCCATGCGCTCACCGCCGAGGCGCTCCAGTTCGGCTTTGCCGAAACGGTCAGGCGCTACGAGGAGATCCTCGACCGCGTCGCCGCGTCCGAAGACTGAAGGGAGGAGCTGGGCATGATCGAAGTACTGAAGCCGGGTCCCGTCTGCGTCGACGTTGAGGGCCTTTCACTCACCGAGCATGAGCGTGGGCGCCTGCGTCATCCGATGACGGGCATGGTGATCCTTTTCACCCGCAACTACAGGGACCGGGAACAGCTCAGGGCGCTGTGCGACGAAATCCACGCCGTGCGTCCGGGCATCCTCATCAGCGTCGACCATGAGGGCGGCCGCGTGCAGCGCTTCCGCTCCGAATTCACCGATGTGCCCGCCATGTCCGAGATCGCGGCGCACGAGGACGCCGAGGCGCGCTTCGAGGCGGCCGGTCTCGTGCTTGCCGCCGAGCTTCGCGCCTGCGGCGTCGACTTCACCTTCGCGCCCGTGCTCGACGTCGACTACGGCCGATCGGCCGTGATCGGCTCGCGCAGCCTTGGCACGACGCCCGAGCTCGTGACGGCGCATGCCGCCGCGCTCATTCGCGGGCTTCGCAGGGGCGGCATGGCCTCCTGCGGCAAGCATTTTCCGGGGCACGGCTGGGCCGAGGCCGACAGCCATACGGCCCTTCCCGAGGACGAAAGGGATGCGGAGAGTCTGATGCGGGACATGCTCCCCTACGGCAAACTGCCTGAACTTGCATCCGTCATGACGGCCCATGTGGCTTATCATGCCTTTGAGGGGGAGGTCGCCACCTTCTCGAGGCGCCTCCTGCAGGACGAGCTTCGAGAACGGCTGGGCTTTCGCGGCCTCGTCTTCTCGGACGACCTCAGCATGAAGGGCGCCGCGGGCGGCAGCGTGACGGAGCAGGCCGAGAAGGCGCTTGCGGCGGGCTGCGACATGGTACTCGTATGCAATCGTCCCGACATGGCCGACGAGCTTCTCGCGAACCTGCGTTGGACTCGAACGCCCGAATTCGACGCGCGCCTTGCGGGGCTCGCGCCCGCCGCGGCTTGCGGCGGTGCGGAGCTTGAAGAGGCCCGCTCCCTTCTGGCGGCCTGACGGCCGGCCCCGAAGGCGTCAATCATTCCACGTATAGGAAGGCTGTCTTGATCATCGAATCACTGCTCGACACGGACCTCTACAAATTCACGATGCAGCAGTGCGTGCTGCACCAGTTTCCGGGGGCCGATGCCGAATACCGCTTCAAGTGCCGCACGCCCGGCATCGATCTTTCGCCCTTCGTCGACGAGATCAACGCCGAGCTCGACCATCTCTGCAGCCTCTACTTCAGGGAGGACGAGCTCGCCTACCTCGACAGCCTGCGCTTCATCAAGTCGGACTACGTCGAGTTTCTGAGCCTCTTCCATCTGAAGCGCAAGTACATCTCCGTGACGAAGTCTCAGGACTATCCCTGCGGCATCGACATCACCGCGAAGGGCCCGTGGCTGCACACGATCCTCTTTGAGATTCCCGTGCTTGCGATCGTCAACGAGGTCTACTTCAGGAACACGTATCCAGATCTTGACGAGACGGAGGGGGTCGCACGCCTTGAGCGCAAGATCGAGCTTCTGCGCAACGAGCCCGACAACGGCGGGCTGCGGATCTCCGACTACGGTACGAGGCGCCGCTTCTCCAAGGCCTGGCAGAAGAAGGTTCTCCTCAACATGAAGGAGCGTCTCGGCGGCATCTTCACTGGCACGTCGAACGTCATGTACGCCAAGGAGCTCGGCCTCACGCCCCACGGCACGATGGCCCACGAGTTCCTGCAGGCCTGCCAGGCGCTGGGCCCAAGACTGCGCGACACGCAGGTCTTCGCCTTCGAGATGTGGGCCAAGGAGTACAGGGGCGACCTCGGCATCGCACTCTCCGACGTCTACGGGATGGATCCCTTCCTGCGCGACTTCGACATGTTCTTCTGCAAGCTCTTCGACGGCGTCAGGCACGACTCGGGCGATCCCTTCGTCTGGGGCGAGCGCATGATCGAGCACTGGAAGGCCAACCGCTGCGACCCGAGGACGAAGTCCCTCATCTTCAGCGACAGCCTGACGGTCCCGAAGGCCATAGAGCTCTACGAGCGCTTCCACGGCAGGGTCAAGGTCGCCTTCGGCATCGGCACGAACCTGATGAACGACAGGGGGCCGCAGCCGCTCAACGTCGTCATGAAGATGGTCAAGGCCAATGGGCAGCCCGTCGCCAAGATCTCCGACGCGCCCGAGAAGGGCATGTGCGAGGACGAGGGCTATCTGCGTTACCTCAGGCAGGTCTTCGGACTGCCGCCCGTGGCATAGGAGTCTCACGGGCACGATGAAAGGCGCGGACCTAGGGCCTGCGCCTTTCATTTTCCAGTCCTTTCGGCTTAAGGGGCCCCTCATTTGTAAAGAAACCTCGGAAAGTTCTGCAGGGATCAGAAAATCCGTGTATGTTTGCATTCTGAGATATTTTGTAACGCGGTGCACATTGGAAAGTACAGTTGGCGCCTCCGCTCCCGGGAAGCGCTTTCGACCGCACCTTCCAACGTACGCCATTTTCAACCGGCGGCCGGCGCTCAGGCGGTCGCCCCAGGGAGTCTCCATCGTGACTTTGTCCATTAAAAGCGTTGCGGCTGCAACTGCAACCCTTCTGCTGCCTGCTGCCGCCATGGCGAGCGACATGAACGGCGCCGAGCTCGGCCTTGCGTGGGCCGTGCCGTTTGCCGGCATTCTGCTTTCCATCGCGCTTTTCCCGCTGTTCGCCCCGCACATCTGGCACCATCATTTCGGCAAGATCTCCGTCTTCTGGGCCCTGTGCTGCATCATTCCGCTTGCGACCGTCTTCGGTCCTGACACGGCCTTCCACGAGATCGCCCACGTGCTTCTCGCCGACTACGTGCCGTTCATCATCTTCGTGGGCTCGCTCTTCATCGTTGCCGGCGGCATTCACGTCCGCGGCAGCTTCGTCGGTCGTCCGATCGTGAACACCGCGATCCTCGCGCTCGGCGCCGTGCTTGCCAACTTCATGGGCACGACGGGCGCTGCCATGCTTCTCATCCGCCCGCTCATCGGCGCCAACGAGAACCGCAGGCGCAAGGTCCACACCTTCATCTTCTTCATTTTCCTCGTCGCCAACGTGGGGGGCGCGCTGACCCCGCTCGGCGATCCTCCGCTCTTCCTCGGCTTCCTCAAGGGCGTGAGCTTCTTCTGGACGCTTGAGCACCTGATGCTTCCGTGGCTCGTGACCTGCGCCATCCTGCTTGCGGTCTACTTCGCGATCGACAGCTTCATGTTCTCCCGCGACCTCAAGGATGGCTTCAAGGCGCCCGAGGAAAAGCAGGCCATCGGCGTCGACGGCGGCATCAACATCCTGTTTCTCGCCGCCATCGTCGGCACGGTCCTGATGTCCGGCTTCTGGCGCTCGGGCGTGGACTTCACGTTCCTCGGCGTGCACTTCTCGCTCGAGGGCGTGCTCCGCGACGCGCTCTTCATCGTGATCTCCGGCGCTTCCCTGCTGCTTACCACGAAGGCCACCCGCGAAGCCAACCACTTCAGTTGGGATCCGATCCTTGAGGTCGCCAAGCTCTTCTTCGGCATCTTCTGCTGCATCGTGCCGGTGCTCGCCATGCTCCGCGCGGGTCACGACGGCCACTTCGCGCCGCTCGTCGCCCTCGTGACGAACGCCGACGGCAGCTTCAACAACACGTTCTTCTTCTGGCTGACGGGCATGCTCTCCGCGTTCCTTGACAACGCGCCGACGTATCTGGCGTTCTTCAACCTCGCCGGCGGCGATCCGACCGTGCTGATGGGCGAGGGCGCCAAGACCCTGATGGCCATCTCGATGGGCTCCGTGTTCATGGGCGCCGTGACCTACATCGGCAACGCCCCGAACTTCATGACGGTCTCCATCTGCAACGAGCGCGGCATCAAGATGCCGACGTTCTTCGGCTACATGCTCTGGTCGGTGACGATCCTCTTCCCGACCTTCTTCCTGATGGACATGCTCTTCCTCATCTGAGAGCCGTCCTGAAGAAAACAGGCTGAAACAAGGCTGAAAAACAGGCGCCCCGAAGCGAAGGCTTCGGGGCGTTTTCTTCATTCGCCAATCCTGAACCGCAGGGAAAAAGCAGAGGATAGTTGTCTTTACGCAACACTTGGGCGCGTGAAGGCCGGCATTTTCCTGCATTGAACTGTCGTACTAGTGACTTTGCGGAAAAGATGCGTTAAAGTGACACCTGTACCCGCACGCGGGCGCATCAGCACATGCGCCCGCGTGCTTTTTTGCATTCTTCGAATAAAGGAACCAAGGGACCCTTCACGCCATGCAGCTTACCGTCGAACCCAAGGACGTCTCCGACGCCTACAGAACGCCCATCGTTCAGAAGACCTCCTTCTGGTCCCGCGTCAAGGCGAATCTGGGCATGCGTTCCAAGGCCTTCGAGTTTTCCGTGCGCAACAGCGACCTCTACACCGACGTGGGCGGCTGGTCGCGCACCAATGCGGACCTCCTGATGTTTGCGCAGTACTGCAGCAGTGACGAATACGTGGCCTATCTTCCGTACGGTCCCGAGATCGAGCCGTCGGAGGAGAACCAGGGGCGCTTCCTCGAGGAGCTTTCCGAGTGCCTGAGGAGCTACCTGCCCAAGGGGTGCCTGGCGATCCGCTACGACCTCAACTGGCAGTCCCACTGGTGCAAGGAGGGCGACTTCGACGCCGAGGGCAACTGGCGCGGTTGTCCGCGCAAGGAGTTCCAGGAGATGCACATGAACTACGGCACGGCCACCTGGAACCTCTTCAAGGCGAACATGAACGTGCTCCCCTCCGACACGATCGTGGTCGATCTGTGCGGGACCGAGGAGCAGATCCTCGCCTCGATGAAGCCCAAGACCCGCTACAACATCGGCCTTGCCCGCAGGAAGGGCGTCGAAGTCCGCGAGATGGGGCCCGAGGCGCTCGGCCTCTGGTACGACCTCTACTCGCAGACGGCTCACCGCAACGGCCTGCACGTCAACGACAGGCGCTACTTCGAGAGCGTCATCGCGAGCCGCATGCAGTGTTCCGATCCCGAGGTGAGCGTGAAGCTCCTGATGGCCTTCCATGAAGAGAAGCCCCTCGCCGCGATGTTCCTGATCCTCTCGGCTCACCGCGCCACATATCTCTACGGCGCCAGTGCCACCAAGGGCCGCCACCTGATGCCCACCTATGCGCTCCAGTGGTGCGCCATGCAGACCGCCAGGCGCGCGGGCTGCAGTGAGTACGACCTCTTCGGTGTCGCGCCCAACGCGGATCCTTCGCATCCGATGCACGGCCTCTACCGCTTCAAGACGGGCTTTGGCGGCCAGATGTACCACCAGATGGGCTGCTGGGACTATCCGCTCGACATGGACGGCTACAGGCAGTTCGCGGCGCGCGAGATGAGCATGCCCGGCTACTACGCCTGATCGTCACCGACAGGAACAAAAACGGCGGATCCGCTTCGGAGTCCGCCGTTTTGTTCATCTCGGGTTCACGCCCGGCTCAATGCCCGTGGTGATGATCATGTGAATGGGCGTGCTCATGAGCATGTTCGTGCGTGTCGTCGGGCGTCACGGGGATGAGGTTGAGGCGTCCGTGGCGCACGCCGGGTTCGGCCGAAAGGCGGCGGGAGAGCGTGACGACGTCCTCGGCGCGGCCGCGGATCACGACGCTCTCGACGCACTCTTCGTGCGTGGCGTGCACGTGCATGGTGGAGATGACCTCGCCCGCATGCTCGTGCTGGTACTCGGTCATACGCATGGCGAGCTGGCGCTCGTGGTGGTTGTAGGCGTAGCTGAGCACGCCGACGCATTCGGCCGAGGGATTGTCCTTCACGTCCTCACTGGTGAAGTGATTGCGGAGAATGTCGCGGAAGCATTCGGAGCGGTTGGCGTAGCCGTGTTCGGTCAGGTACGCGTCGAAGCGCTCGGCAAGCTCGTCGTCGATGGAAAGCGTGAATCGCTGCATGAGTGTGTCCCCCTGAGAATGCCTTCCATTTTAGCGGGGGGCGCGGTGGATCAGGGCTCCGGCACGGAAAACCTCGGAGACGGCGTTCCGGGCGAGAGCCTCGCCGTCGTCCGTGACGGGATCGCGCAGGACGATGAAGTCGGCCCTCATGCCGGGCGCGAGCCTTCCTACGCCTTCGAATGGCAGGACCTTCATCGGGCGGGAGGTGTAGAGCGAGACGGCCTCTTCGCAGGAGACGGCTTCGGACCTGTTGAAGACGGTGCCGTCCCAGGCTGTGCGCGTGACCGCAGCGCCCATCGAGACGAAGGGATCGTCGGGATCGGCCCAGGCGGTGGCGGGCGCGTCGGAGGAGAGCGCGAAGGCGTCGAGCGCCGAGGAGACGGTCCTCACGGGATAGACGCGCTCAAGGTCCTTCGGGGCGAGCACGGCCCTGTAGCCTTCGATTTCGGCGTACGGGAAGATCACCTGGGTTGTCACTCCGAAGCGCATGGCCGAGGCGTTCATGCGGGCGAGCTGAGCCTCGTTGAGGAAGGTGGCGTGCTCGATGCGCACGGACGGGCGGTCCTCAAGCCAGGGCGTCTGATCCTCGAAGAAGTCGATGATGCGCCCGACGGCCCTGTCACCCATGGCGTGGACGGAGAGCTGGATTTTGTTGGTGCGGGCGTACTCGGCCGCGGCCTCAAGCGCGCCGTCGTCGAGCGTGACCATCCCGGTCGAGCCGTTGAGAAAGGGCGTCGTCACGGCCGCCGTGGCGCCCGAGACGCTTCCGTCGGCAAAGAGCTTGACGCCCGCGATGAAGTGGTCTCCCGTCCTGTCCTCGTCCGTGAGCGCGGGCATGCCCCGAGGGTCGCGTCCGCCCTTCCAGACGAGGTAGAGCCCTGCCCTGACGGGAAAGCCGCGGCGCGCCGCCTCGCGGTAGACGGCGAGCTGGCGGTAGTCGGCCATCATTTCGGTGAAGGCGAGAATGCCGCGCGCAAGAAAGTGTTCGCCCGAGGCCGTCATCATCTCCACTTCGCTCTCGAACGTGGGCTCGCCCATCAGGCGCTCGACGACCTGTGCGGCATTGAATTCGGTGAGAACGCCGTTGGGGCGACCGTCGGGAAAGCGTCCGAAGCGCCCGCCGGCGGGATCGGGCGTACCTGCCTCAATGCCAGCGAGGCGCAGGGCGACGCTGTTGCAGATCGCAGAGTGGCAGTCGGAGCGCTTCACGAACACGGGCTGCGTCGTGCTGACGCGGTCGAGGTCCTCGATGGTGGGGGTGCGGTGTTCGGCGAGCTTGCCTTCGTCATAGCCGAAGCCCGTGATCCAGGCCTCGGGCCCTCGGCCGGCGAGCGGATGGCGCCTGAGCGCCTCAATCATCTCCTCGATCGTGTTGACGATCGGGGAGACGCAGGGCACGGACCTCACCGTGGCCGCAATCCAGCTCGGATGGGTGTGAACGTCGCAGAGCGCGGGCAGAACCGTGCGTCCCTCGAGGTCGACGGACGGCACGCCGTCGTGCGCGGGTGCGCAGGCGCCGGGACCGATCCAGGAGATGCGGCCCGCCTTGACGAGAAGGGCGTCCGCGTCGGTGAAGCGTTCGCCGTCGTGAATGACGGCATTGTGAATGAAGACGTCGTGCATGGCTCTCCGGCCTTGAAGTTGAAGGGGATTCAGAAAGGATACGGCTCGCGGAGGAGGACGTCGCCCGAAATCTGGCGGGCTCTTGTGCGCCGTCATGCGGTATCGGGAAAAGAGAGGAGGCGGCGTGAGGGAAAGGGGAAGGAAAAGGCAAAAAAAAATGGACGTTCCGAAGAACGTCCATTCTCTCGATGACTTGGCAGGGGTAGTAGGATTCGAACCTACGAATGTCGGATTCAGAATCCGATGCCTTAACCGGACTTGGCGATACCCCAGTAAATGGTGCGGTCGGAGAGACTCGAACTCTCATGGCTCTCACCACAGCGACCTCAACGCTGCGCGTCTACCAATTTCGCCACGACCGCGAAACCTTCTCAGCTTGTATTTGGTGCTGCGCACCGGACGCGTCGTCATTGCTGAGCCTGACGGCACATCCAACAGAACGGTTGGCAGGGGTAGTAGGATTCGAACCTACGAATGTCGGATTCAGAATCCGATGCCTTAACCGGACTTGGCGATACCCCAGTAAATGGTGCGGTCGGAGAGACTCGAACTCTCATGGCTCTCACCACAGCGACCTCAACGCTGCGCGTCTACCAATTTCGCCACGACCGCGGCCCGAACTGTTCCCCACTGATGTGCATCCGAAGAAGCGAGGTCACCAGCAGAGGAGGTGTATTTTACCTCGGAATTTCGTTCGTGGGGGCCTTATTAGGGTTTTCACTACCAGACATACCATATTCATGGGATGCCGGCTGTTCGACCGTCGACAAAACACCACCCGCTGGCTGAGCGGAACGCTTGTTGAAGGCGCCGGAAGCGAGCGTCAGGGCGATCGTGGAGCAGAAGAAGACCGTGGCGGCGATGGCCGTGGAACGGGAGAGGAAGTTTGCGCTGCCCGTAGCGCCGAAGACAGAGCCGGAGGCGCCGGAACCGAAGGCGGCACCGAGGTCGGCACCCTTGCCGTGCTGCATGAGCACGAGCACGATCACGACGACGGCAGAGATGATCTGCAGAACGAGAGCGATGCTAAGAAGAAAATGCATGGCGGTTAAACCTTAGAGTGAAAAATCAATCGACGCGGGCAGCCGCGCAGACGGAATGGAAATCTTCAGCCTTGAGGGCGGCGCCGCCGATGAGGCCGCCGTCGATGTCGGGCTGGGAGAAGAGTTCATGGGCATTGTCCGGCTTGACGCTGCCGCCGTAGAGCAGCGGCGTCTTCACGGCGGCTTCGGCGTCGGCCTCGGTGAGGCAGGCGCGCAGAGCCGCGTGAACGTGCTGGGCGGCCTGCGGAGTCGCCGTGCGTCCCGTGCCGATGGCCCAGACGGGTTCATAGGCGACGGCGCCGAGCTTGGCAACGGGCACTCGCGTGAGTACGGTTCGAAGCTGGCGCAGCACGACGGCCTCGGTGAGGCCTGCCTCGCGCTCGGCGAGCGTCTCGCCCACGCAGACGACGGGGGCGATGCCGTGAGCAACGAGGTTTTCAGCTTGGACGGCCACGGATTCGTCGTCCTCACCCCAGAGGGTGCGGCGTTCCGAATGGCCGACGAGGCAGAGGCTCATGCCGATGTCGGCGAGCATGGCGGCGGACACTTCGCCCGTGAAGGCGCCCTGATCCCTGGGCGAAACCGTCTGGGCGCCGACAGCGACCCCCGTGTCCTTGAAGAGGCGGACGAGTTCGGACAGATAGACGAAGGGCGCGCACACGGCGGTCCTGCAGTTGAGATCGCCGAGTTTGGCAAGGAATTCCTCCGCCCAGAGGCGGTTGGCCTCGGCGGAGCCGTTCATTTTCCAGTTGGCGATGACAATCTTTTCACGCACGCTGAGTTTCTCCAACAATGCCGGTGAAGGATGCGGATGGTCCGTTTTTGACGCGGACAATGCATAACCCTCGCATTTTATACGGTTTCCCTCAAGTCTTCAAAGCACTCGGGGAAAAAACGATGGGGTTTTGAAACAAGAAGCCCTGCTCTCCTCGCGGAGAGCAGGGCTCGTGTCTTCAAGCCCGGAAGGGCTCAGGGATTAGGCCTGGGCGGCTTCGTCCTTGAGAAGAGCCTTCATGGAAAGGCGCACGCGGCCCTTTTCGTCGGCTTCGATGACCTTGACGCGGACCTGCTGGCCTTCCTTGAGGTAGTCGGAGACCTGGTTGACGCGTTCGTTGGCGATCTGGCTGATGTGAAGGAGGCCGTCCTTGCCCGGCAGGAGCTGGACGATGGCGCCGAAGTCGAGCAGGCGCTGGACCGTGCCTTCGTAGATCTGGCCGACTTCGATCTTGGCCGTGATGATCTCGATGCGGCGGCGGGCTTCTTCAACGCGGGCCGTGTCCGGGCTGGCGATGGTGACCGTGCCGTCGTCTTCGATGTTGATCGTCGTGCCGGTTTCTTCGGTGAGGGCGCGGATGGTGGCGCCGCCCTTGCCGATGACTTCACGGATCTTGTCCTGATCGATCTTGAAGGAGATCATGCGCGGGGCGAAGTCGGAGAGTTCCTTGGCGCCGCCGCCGGCCATTTCATGCATCTTGCCGAGGATGTGCTGGCGGCCTTCGTGGGCCTGGGCCAGGGCGGCCTGCATGATTTCGGCCGTGATGCCTTCGATCTTGATGTCCATCTGGAGGGCGGTCACGCCTTCGGCGGTACCGGCCACCTTGAAGTCCATGTCGCCGAGATGGTCTTCGTCACCGAGAATGTCGGTGAGGACGGCGAACTTGTTGCCTTCCTTGATGAGGCCCATGGCCACGCCGGCGACGTAGTCCTTGAGCGGAACGCCGGCGTCGAGCATGGAGAGGCAGCCGCCTCAGACGGATGCCATCGAGGAGGAGCCGTTGGATTCGGTGATTTCAGAAACGACGCGGATCGTGTACTGGAATTCCTCGGCGGTCGGGAGAACGGCCTTCAGGGCGCGCTTGGCGAGACGGCCGTGGCCGATTTCGCGGCGCTTCGGGCTGCCGACGCGGCCCGTTTCGCCCGTGGCGAACGGGGGCATGTTGTAGTGCAGCATGAAGCGGTCGTGCGTTTCTTCGCAGAGACCGTCGATGATCTGTTCGTCCTGCTTCGTGCCGAGCGTCGTAAGCACGAGGGCCTGCGTTTCGCCGCGGGTGAAGAGGGCGGAGCCATGGGTGCGCGGAAGCACGCTCTGGCGGATTTCGATCGGGCGGACCGTGCGGGTATCGCGGCCGTCGATGCGGGGTTCGCCGTTGAGGATGTTGGAGCGAACGAGCTTGGCTTCGAGTTCGAAGAGGATGCCGTGGACTTCGTTCATGTCCGGAGCTTCGGTGCCGGCGGCTTCGGCGTCGGCGACGAGCTGGGCTTCGCAGGCAGCATAGACTTCGCGGAGCTTTTCCGTACGGGCCTGCTTGGAGCGGATGCCGTAGGCTTCCTTGAGGCCGGCGTCGCAGAGTTCGACGATGCGGGCGACGAGGGCTTCGTTCTTCGGGGCGGGCTGCCAGTCCCAAGCCGGCTTGCCGGCTTCGGCGACGAGCTCGTTGATGGCCTGGATGCAGACCTGCATGGCCTTGTGGCCGGCCATCACGGCTTCGAGCATCGTCTTTTCCGGAAGGATGTCGGCCTCGGATTCAACCATGAGGACGGCGCGTTCCGTACCGGCGACGACGAGGTCGAGGCGGGAGGTCTTGAGTTCTTCCGTGGTCGGGTTGATGACGATTTCGTCATTGATGTAGCCGACGCGGCAGGCGCCGATCGGGCCGCGGAACGGGATGCCGGAGATGGCGAGGGCGGCGGAGGCGCCGATCATGGCCGGAATGTCCGGATCAACGGCGGGGTCGGCGGAGAGGACGTGGATGATGACCTGGACTTCGTTGAAGAAGCCGTCCGGGAAGAGCGGGCGGATCGGACGGTCGATCAGGCGGGAGGTGAGCGTTTCCTTTTCGGACGGACGGCCTTCGCGCTTGAAGAAGCCGCCGGGGATCTTGCCGGCAGCGTAGGTCTTTTCGATGTAGTCGACGGTGAGCGGGAAGAAGTCTTGGCCGGGCTTCGTTTCCTTCTTGGCCACGACCGTGGCGAGCACCACCGTGTCGTCCATCTGGCAGATGCAGGCGCCGGTGGCCTGACGGGCGATCTCACCGGTGGTGAGGGTCACGTCGTGATTGCCGAAGCGGAAGGACTTGGACACTTTGTTGAACATCGTCATGATGTATTCCTCTGTGCATGGTTGTCGTCGCTGACGTTACTCATCAACTTTCCGGGCGCAAGAGCAATTCGAGTTCGAAGCTCTTTGGCACGCTGCGGCATCAGATCCCTTTTCCCTTGTGCCGGAGGGGGAGGGAGCTCATGTCGCAACGCGGTAGCCTCGCGTGGAAAGAAAGTGTGCCGTCAACGAACGACGTGGGTTTTAGATGCGACGACGGCCTGTCGTCGTTCGGCAGGCCGTTGTCAGGGAGAAATGTTCCGTCTTACTTACGGAGATTGAGGGCTTCAATCAGGGCGCGGTAAGCATTGAGGTCGGTGCGCTTGAGGTAGTCAAGCAGCTTGCGGCGGCGGGAGACCATACGGAGAAGGCCACGACGGGAGTGGTGATCCTTGGTGTGAACCTTGAAGTGGTCCGTAAGGTGGTTGATGCGGGCGGTGAGAAGAGCAACCTGCACTTCGGGAGAGCCGGTGTCGCCTTCAGCGCGCTGGAACTTGGCAACGATCTCAGACTTGTTCATTTCAACGGACATTTGTTTTCCTGAATAAAGAAAAAGGTATGGAAACTTGCGGACACGAGCGTTGAGACTCGAGCCGTGAAAGCGGAGATTGTACCTACTGCATGGGCGCCGTGCAAGTGCAAAGCGAGGAAATTTTCACACAAGGCGGCGCGGGCTCCGAAACGGCCTCCGCGGGTTGACTGTCAAGGGCCCCGGAAGCCCTGAAAAAGGTATGAAAAACGCCGCGCTCCCGTGGGGATGCGCGGCGTTCGGAAGGCTCTTGGGATGTCAGCGCTCGTCGCTCAGACGGTAGCGCTTTTCAAGCCAGCCGACGAGCTGGCTGATGGTGAGCGTCATGACAAGGTAGAGGATCGCGACGCAGGTCCAGATCTCCATCGTGCCGTAGGTTTCGGCAATGACGAGCTGGCCGGAGCGGGTCAGTTCCTCGAAGCCGATCACGGAGACGAGGGAGGAGTCCTTCAGCATGGCGATGAACTCGTTGCCGAGCGGCGGGATGATGCGCTTGACGGCCTGCGGCAGCACGATGTAGCGCATCGTCTGCGGGTAGGTCATGCCGAGCGAGAGGCCGGCGCGCATCTGGCCGAGCGAGATGGACTGGATGCCCGCACGGAAGATTTCGGCGATGTAGGCGCCCGAGTTGAGCGAGCAGGCCGCGACGGCGGCAATGTAGGGGTCGATGCGCTCACCGATGATGTTCGGCAGGGCGAAGTAGATGATGAAGATCTGGATCAGAAGCGGCGTGCCGCGGATCACGTCGACGTAGACTTTGGCGGGCCAGCGGAAGATGGGATTCTTCGAAAGCTGGGCAAGACCGAGGAAAAGGCCGATGATCAGGCCGAGACCCACGGCGAGCGCCGTGATTTCAAGCGTCAGGCCCGCGCCCTTGAGAAGCAGGGGAAGGCTGTTGACGATCAGGGATAAATCAAATTCCATGACGGGTGACCTCTAAGCAGATTGTGGTTTGCGTCCGCTTCCGGATGAAGGGCGGGGGGGATGCTCTTCGAAGGGGGAGGGCCCGGGCGCGGCGCAATGATAAAAGTGTAAGGCAAAATTTGCTGAATTTTACAGACACGGATCAAGGTTGTCTAACCGTACAGGGCAAACCTTGAGGCGTCTCAAAGAAAAAGTCGGCGCGCTCCCTTGCGGGAGAGGCCGGACTCCTGTGTCGTCAGATCACGGATTTGCGAAAAATCAGTTCTTGCCGAACCACTTGTTGTAGATCTTGTCGTATTCGCCGTTCGACTTCAGCTTGGCGAGCGCAGCGTTGACCTCGTCCTTGAGTGCGGACTGGTCCTTGCGGAAGACGAAGGCAAAGTCGTCGGCGGAGTAGGTTTCGGGCTGGTGCACGAGTTGGGCGCCGAGCTTGGGCTGTTGCGTCATGATGTAGGCCGTCACGGGACGGTCGTTGATTACGGCGTCGCTGCCGCCGATGGAGAGGTCGAGAATGGCCTCTCCCGCGGTGTTGAACGTCACGATCTTGGCGCCCTTGACCTTTTTGGCGGCGTTGTGGCTCGTCGTGCCGATCTGCACGCCGATCGTCTTGCCCTCAAGGTCCTTCATGCTCTTGACGGCGCTGGCTTTGGCCTTCGTGGTGACGAGGGAGAGGCCGGAAGTGTAGAACGTGTCGGAGTAGAGGACGCGCTTCTTGCGCTCCTCGGTGATGGAGAAGCCTGCGGCGCCCATCTCGACGGTGCCCGAGAGCATGGCGGGGATGATGGCGTCGAAGCTGAGGACCTGGAATTCGATTTTGGCGCCGAGTTCCTTGCCGACGGCCCGCACGAGGTCCATTTCGAAGCCGGAGACTTCTCCCGTCTGGGTGTTGACGAATTCAAAGGGGGGGAACGTCGGTTCCGTGGCCACCTTGATGAGGCGTTCCGCAAACGCGTTGGCGGACATGCCGCCGAGAACGGCGGCGCTCATGATGACGCCGGCGAACGTCTTGACGCCGGCACGTGCGAGCTTGAATTGCATTTGTAAGGCCCTCCTGGGCTTGTAGCGGGAGCGCGGTGCTCCCTGTTTTAATACCGTTCGCGTGAACGGCCCGAGAGTTCCTGGGCTGCAGGGGGATGCGGCTTCGGACGTTGGAAATTCTTTTCAGGCGGCCTGTTTCAGGTTGTCGGACTGCGGGTGATGTGCTGTTTTTGGTCAGTCCGGCCCGCGCGCCGCGCGGCTGGCGCGGCACGGGGACTTTGGTGAGGAGAGGTTACTTGGCGAACCACTTGTCCTCGATCTTGGCGAATTCGCCGGACTTCTTGAGCTCTTCAAGGGCGGCGTTGAGCTTCTGGAGGAGCTCGGCGTTGCCCTTCTTCACGGCGAAGCCGAAGTGTTCGGCGTCGGCGATCTCGGTGGAGAGCTGGAGGTTCTTGGCAACGCGCGGCTTCGTCTTCAGGAAGTAGGCGAGCACCGGACGGTCAAGCACGACGGCGTCGGCGTTCTTGACGTTGAGGTCCATGAAGGCCTCGCTCGTCGTGTTGAAGGCGGAGACGCGGGCGCCCTCGACGTTCTTGGCGTAGGCGGCGCCCGTCGTGCCGATCTGCACGGCGAGGGTCTTGCTCTTGAGGTCGGCGAAGGTCTTGATCTTTTCAGCATCGGCCTTGCGGACGAGATAGGAGAGGCCGGACTGGTAGTAGGGGGAGGTGAAGTCGACCTTCTTCTGACGTTCTTCGGTGATGGAGATGCCCGAGGCGATCACGTCGATCGTGCCGGCGGAGAGCGCCGGGATGAGGGCGTCAAAGCCCATGTTCATGACCTTGACGTCGTAGCCGGCCTTGTCGGCGACGGCCTTGATGAGGTCGATGTCGAAGCCGGAGAACTCCTGGGTCTTCGTGTCGAGGAATTCGAACGGCGCGAACGTGGGTTCGGTGCCGACGCGCAACGTGTCGCGGGCCATGGCGTTGCCGGCGAAGGCGGCGATGGCAAGGGCGGAGGCGGCAGCGGCGAAAACTTTCTTGAACATCATGGTAAGGCGGTCCTTTGAGATTCTGTCTGTTCGTTTTGCGGATCCGGAGCGCCTCCTGCAAGGCGCTTCGTCCGTAGGATGCAATATAGCCGAAGTGTTCGGCCCCCTGCGAGACGAATCGCCCAAGTTTGTACGCCGCTCAGACCGTATAGGTCCTATACCCCAATATTCGCGCGCCTTCGTATCAAAGCCGCCCAATTGTCGGCAAAAGGCGGGGGCGGAAGAAGCCTCAAGGGCGTCTCAAAGCTTCCATGCGTTCACCAGCCATCCGTTCTCGCGAGCGGCCTCGAGCAGCGTGGGGTCGGGGTTGACCGCCACGCAGTCGCCCGAGGCGAGCGCGAGCGGCAGGTCGTTGCGGCTGTCGGTGTAGAAGACCGTCTCGGCGGGGCGCAGCCCCCTGTGCTCGAGTGCGGCGCAAAGGCGCACGACCTTGCCCTCGCGGAAGGTGGGCGTGCCCGAGAGCTCGGGCGTGATGCGGCCGTTCCTGACGACGAGCTCGGTGCCGAGCGCGACGTCGACGCCGAAGACGCGTTCGGCGATGGGCTTCACGAAGAAGGCGTTGGAGGCGGAAATGATGAGCGTAAGCATGCCCGCGGCCTTCGCGGCGCGGATCGTCTCAAAGCCCTGCGGATAGGCGATGGGACGGATCTTCTCCTCGATGAAGTCGGAGACGAGCGCATTGCGCTCGGCCTCGTCAAGTCCCGAGTAGGCGGGAACCGCCTCGCGCAGCCAGGCGGCGATGTCGAGCGTGCCCGCGTGGTAGGAGGCCTTCATGCGTTCGTTGATCTCGCGGAAGACGGGATCGGTTACGACGCCCCTTTCATAGAGATACTCGGTCCAGCCGATCGTGGCATCGCCCGCGATGAGCGTGTGGTCGAGGTCGAACACGGCGGCAAGCGGCATGAAGCCGGTGGCGGGAACGGGGCGGAAGGCGGTCATGGCGGGGAGAGTCCTTGGAGTGCTTGCAGGGATCGTCATTCTAGTCGTTCTCATCCAAATGTGATGAAAGCCGCACCGGGCTTTTCTCGTCCAGTGCGGCTTTTTCATAAGTCGACTTATGCGAAACGCACGGTCGTTCGGGCGTCTTGTGCGGATCAGGCCTTGACTACGCGGGCGACGTCGGCGGCGAAGGCCTCCTCGCCCTGAGCCGACAGGATGCCGTAGAGGCGCATGGCGGTCAAGTTGCAGAGCACGTAGTTGCGCAGCGCGTTGAAGGTCTTTTCATCGCGCACGCCCCACTTCTTCTCAGCGAGGTTTCGAAGGGCCTTGACGACCCACTGGCAGGCGGGCACGGAGATGACCCAGTCGTGGTCGGCGAGGTGTACGACCCAGCCCTCGATGCGGCGCGGCAGCGGCAGGGTCTTGCCGTCGGCGGCGATGAGGCCGGCCTTGACGGGGTCGACGCCCGCGATGATCGCGGCGGCGCGGAGCCAGCCGACGACCTGGGCTTCGCCGGAGGCGCTGCCCGGATGCTCGTGGGCGCAGGCCTGGGCAACGACGAATTCGGCGGGCAGGCCGCGCTTGATGGACTCGGCGATGCTGAGTACGTGGTGTTCGCCCGTGCCTGCGAGGGCCTCCTCCTTGCGGCAGGCATTGTCAGCCTCCCACTGGAAGACCCAGGGCTTGTGCAGGTCGTGCAGGATTTCACCGCCGACGGCGTGGTCGAAGTCGAGCTTGAGGCCGTCGATGTTGTCGTAGGCGGCGACGAGGGATTCGGCGGAGACGACGTTGAGGGCGACGTGGGTGCAGAGGCCGCCCGGATAGGCATGGTGGCTGCCGTAACCGGAGCCCGGCGCGCTCCAGGTGGGCTGCGGCGAGCGGGTGGTGTCGGAGAACTTCGGGAAGACGGACGTGCGGCCGGCGGCGATCAGGCCCTCCTTCTTGAGGGCGGCGAGCACGGCGCTCTGGTCGGCGGAGGCGATCGTAGGAGCCGGGTTCTCGATGATGGAGAGGACGGCCTTCCTGAGTTCGGGATCGCGCAGACGGCCGGCGGCCGCGCGGATGATTTCGTACGAGGTCTGGACGACGTCGCTCTCGCGGGCCATGTCGACCGGGGACATGGCGGCGATTTCGACAATGGTGCGGGCCTTTTTGGGGGCGGCGGCAGCGGCTGCGATCGGGCTGAAGGCGGCGAGGCCGCTCGCGACGGGGAGAACGGAGGCCGCAGCGGCGGCGCCGAAGAGCGAGCGGCGGGAGATCTGAGTCATGATTTTCCTTTCACAAAACAACATCTGCATGAACTGTGCAGAGCAGGCCCTGTTCAACGACGGTCCCGATCCGGGACTTCAGGGCTTCGGGTCTGAGCTTTTCCCGGATTCCCTTGAGCCTGCAGGACGGATTCTTTCAGGGCCGCATGACGGCGCCGTGACCGTGCGTTGACATCTTGAAGACGCTTGCGTGAATTTTCGATGACGGATTGTCTTCGGACGCCCGATGCGACGAGCGCCCGTCTCTTCGAAGGAGACGGGCGCTCTGAGAGGGCTCGGAGCGAGGCGCTCAGCGGATGGGGCGCCTCCCCGCGAGCCATGCGGGAATGAGGGCGCAGAACGAACCCGCAAGGAGCGTGGCCGCGGCGGCGAGAAGTTCGGGCGAGCCCATGGCGGGCGACATGGCAACGCCCGTTTCGGCGGCAAGCAGATGCGCGGCCGCCTCCGCGCCGATGAAGCCGAGGACGAGGCCGCCCGCGGTCCCCGCAGCGACGACCGTCATGACGATGCACCAGACGAGGCTCATGATGTAGCGCTGCGGGGCGCCGAGTACGCGGAGCTGCTCGAGGGCGGGCCTGCGGAGCTCACCGAGCAGCACGCCCATGATGAGCGTGGCGGCGAGCGCCGTGAGAAGCGTGAGGCGGGCCGTGATCGTCACGGCCTCGCTCGCGCCGCCCAAAAGCGAGTGGAGCGAGACGAGCACCTCGCCAGAGAAGACGCCCATCAGGTTGACCGACGTGCGGTCGGGGCCGGAGAGCGTGCGCTGCGACTGCTGCTGGCGCAGCCTGTAGGCATCGGCGAACGAGGCGGGCTTGACGACGACGGCGGAGACGCCGGGAAGCGTCTCGAAGTCGTGTTCGGAGAAGACGCCGAGCAGTCGGCCGTGCCCTTCTTCATGCGCATATTCATGCTCCGTTCCGTCTTTTTCTTCGTGGTTGTAACCGTGGGCGCGCTCGAGTTCGTCGTGCACCGTCATCGAGTGCGTGGCCCAGACGGCCTCGATCGGAATCATGACGGCGCGGTCCCAGGGCGTGCCGCTTTCGGGCATCCTGCCCACGACCTTGAGGCGTCCGTGGTCGTGCGCGTGTCCTGCGCCGGGCGTCCTGCCGTGCATGGGTACGATTTCGTCGCCGATGCGGTAGGGGGCCGAGGCGCCGACGACGGCCTCGAAGGGCGCCTTGAAGAGGCGTCCCTCGGCGGGCCTGACCGTGCCGCCGAAGGTGACGAGCGACGTTGTCGTGCCGACGATGGGAGAGTCTCCCGCCCTGTCGCCGAATGCGACGGGGGCTGCCCACTTGACGCCGTGCCTTTCGTCAAGGTCCTTCATGACGGAGAGTGGCACGAGGGGAAGGGGTTCGTCACGCAGGAAGACGGCGCCGAGCAGAAGGGACGAGGGGCTGGCCTTGGCTCCGATGAGAAGATCGAACCGGTCGGCGGCCTGGGCCGAGGCGTGCCTCAGCATCCTGTCGGTCATGCCGGTCGCAATCGAGATCGAGAGCGAGAGTGCGAGGACGGCGGCGATGCCTGCGAGCACGGCGGCGCTTCTGCGCAGCTCGCTCCTAAGAAGCATGAGGACGTTCATGGATCAGATCCTTGGGGTGAGTCGGCCGTCGGCGAGCGTGAGGTGGCGCTCGAAGTGGCCGAGCACGCGCTCGTCGTGGCTTACGAGCACGAGGGAGGCGCCGAGCGAGCCTGCGGCGGAGATGAGTGCGTCGACCGCATGACCTGCACGGTTGGCGTCGAGGCTTGCGGTGGGTTCGTCCGCGAGGATGATCGAGGGAGACTGCATCAGCACGCGCACGAGCGCCGTGCGCTGCATCTCGCCTCTCGAGAGGAGTTCGGAGCGCGTGTCGGGATTGACTCCGTGCAACTTGAGGAGGTCCGTCGCGTCGCGACGCTGGGTGTTGGATACGGTGCGCGAGCAGAACGTGAAGGGGAGCAGGACGTTTTCGAGGGCCGTGAGGCCGTCGAAGAGGCGGAAGTCCTGAAAGAGGAAGCCGACGTGCCGGCCGCGCCAGCGGTCGCGCCTGGGTTCGGAGAGTGCGGAGACCTCGGTGTCGCCGTAGAGCACGCGGCCCCTCGTCGGGAGAAGAATGCCCGAGACGAGCTTGAGGAAGGTGGTCTTGCCCGCGCCGCTTACGCCGCGCACGGCGATCATTTCACCGGGTTCGAGGCAGAACTCGTCGATCTCGAGGAGCGTGCGCAGGGAGGAGCCGTCGCGAACGTCGAGTCCGACGCCTTCAAGCTTGAGCGTGTCCGTCATCAGATCACCTCGTACTTTGCGTCGGCGAGCCGCACGAGGCTCACGAATCCCGTTTCGGGATCGGTCTCGCTGCCCGTTTCGAGCCGTCCCGTCACCTCGATGAGGCGGTTGTTCTGCACGAAGGCCTGCTCGCTCGCGAGCCTCACGAGGATGATGCTGTCGGGCCAGTCCTGATCGGAGTTGCAGAAGGGGCACAGGCTCACGGGCTCCTTCGTGAGGATGAGGAAGGCGGCTTCGGCCTTGAGCGGCGGAGCCATGAAGCCGCGGATGCGGATCCGCTTGCCCGAGAGCGACTTGAGCTTTTCGGAGAACTGAAGGCCGAGGACGGAGTTGCCCGCGTACATCTCCTCAAACCTGAGTTCTGGGACGGCGGCGAATGCAGGGACGGCCACAAGGAGCGGGGTCCCAAGAAGGCATTTGACGAATTGGCGGCGCTGCATGATGGGTGGCGTCTCGTTTCTGAAAATTGAAAAGGCCGGAGGCGGACTCCCGTGGGAGCCGCGCCTCCGGCGCGGGGCCCTGCGAGGGGCCTTGTGACCGTTACTTGCCG
>OGZM01001336.1_pt1 | contig 20688 bp, 19 predicted proteins | sample 1576821 | NCBI WGS metagenome assembly OGZM01 (sample SAMEA3541491, study PRJEB24748) | human gut metagenome | biome: human gut; feature: human-associated habitat; material: faeces | place: China | collected 2012
GGTGGATTTGGTCGAGGTTGCGCCTAACGCAGTCCCGCCGGTCTGCCGTCTGATGGATTACGGCAAGTTCCGCTATCAGGAACAGAAGAAGGCTCAGGAAGCCAAGGCCAAGCAGAAAGTCGTCCAGATCAAGGAAGTCAAGTTCCGTCCGGCCACGGATGAGAACGACTTCCAGACGAAACTGCGCAGCCTGAAGCGCTTCCTTGAGGACGGCGACAAGGCCAAGATCACGCTGCGCTTCCGCGGACGCGAAATGGCTCACCAGCAGTTCGGCACTCAGCTCATGGACCGCGTCCGTGAGGAGCTTGTCGACATTGCTCAGGTCGAGCATGCGCCCAAGCTCGAAGGCCGCCAGATGATCATGGTCCTCGCTCCCAAAAAGAAGCGCTGATTTCACACACGCGGTTTTGCATTGATGTAGAATCGCGTTCCTTGACGAGAGGCCGGAAGGTTTTGCCGGCCTCGAGTTTTCTATAAGTGAGCCTCAGGCCAGACAAGAGCCGTTCAAGATCTGAACGGACGCCCGCGGTTCATCCAATAAGAGGTAACGGCCAAATGCCGAAGATGAAGACCAAGCGCGCCGCTGCGAAGCGGTTCAAGCCGCGTGCCAGCGGCTCGATCAAGCGCGCCCACGCTACGAAGCGTCATATCCTTTCCCACCGCACGACGAAGAACAAGCGTCATCTGCGCGGTATGGTCACGGTGCATGAGTCGGACATCAAGTCCGTCAAGCGCATGCTCCCCTACGCCTAATTCAGAAGAAAGGAGTTAAAGATGCCTCGTGTGAAGCGTGGTGTGACGGCTCGTGCTCGTCATAAGAAGATTTTCACCCTTTCGAAGGGCTACCGTCTGCGCCGCAACAACGTTTTCCGTGTTGCCAAGCAGGCTGTCATGCGTGCCGGTCAGTATGCTTATCGTGACCGCCGCGACAAGAAGCATGTGTTCCGCCGTCTGTGGATCGCTCGTATCAACGCCGGCAGCCGCGCCAACGGCCTGAGCTACTCGGTGTTCATGAACGGTCTGAAGAAGGCCGGCATTGCCCTCGACCGCAAGGTTCTCGCCGACATGGCTGTGAATGACAAGGACGGTTTCGCCGCCCTCGTTGCTCAGGTCAAGAACGCCTGATTCTGCGCAAAGAAAGGCTGAAGAAAGCTCCGGATCCGCGAGGGTCACGGAGCTTTTTTTCGAGCATTCTCAGAGAATTGCTTGTAGAATTCCTATCTTCTCCGACGGCTTCTGCGGAGGGTGCGGTCACTATTAGGACGCGCTCATCGATCTGAAGCCGTTCTTCGTGTTTATGTTTTCGGTCTTGGGCAGTTCAGCTGCTGCGGCTGAAAACTGCAGATGCGAAAACGGACGACTCCCTGTCGGGAGGCGCTGTGAGACGGGAATCTGAGCCTGAAGGGCTCTCAAGAGGCTTTGAGCAGGGAAAAAGAAGGAACGGCGCAGCAATGCGTCTTTTTTACATCCTTCGATGCTCAGTCTCTTATTTTTCTCGCCGCAGGTCCTGCACCGACATTCGATGGCGTCCGCCAGATTTCTCAAGTTTTGGAATTCAAAATGCAGGAACTTTCCGAACTCATCGAGTCCGCGCAGCGTGAATTCGCTGAGGCGAATGCCGCTGCCGCTCTCGAGGACGCCAAGGCCCGCTACCTCGGCAAAACGGGCAGCCTTACGATGCTCATGAAGGAGCTCGGCCGTCTCGCTCCCGAAGAGCGCCGCGCTCGCGGTCAGGAAATCAACCGCGCCAAGCAGCAGGTTGAAGCCGCACTCAATGCACGACGCGAAGCGCTCGCTGAAGAAGCGCTCGCTGCCAAGCTCGCCCAGGAGTCCATTGACGTGACGCTCCCCGGGCGCATGGACGCCAAGGGCGGAATCCATCCCGTCATGCGCACGTGGATGCGAATTGAGGAAATTTTCCGTTCGATCGGCTTTGATGTGGCCGATGGTCCTGAAATCGAAAGCGACTGGTTTAGCTTCACTGCTTTGAATAACCCGCCCAATCATCCGGCCCGCTCCATGCAGGATACGTTTTATGTGGACCGCAATGATGATGAAGGCCGCCCGCTGCCGCTGCGTCCGCACACCTCGCCCATGCAGGTGCGCTACGCCCGTACGCATCAGCCGCCGATCAAGGTCATTAGTCCGGGCCGTACCTATCGCGTTGACAGCGACGCGACGCATTCGCCGATGTTCCATCAGGTCGAAGGTCTGTGGCTCGATACCGACATCAGTTTTACCGATTTGAAGGGCGTGTACAGCGACTTCCTGCGCTGCTTCTTTGAGACGAATGATCTCGTAGTCCGCTTCCGCCCGTCCTACTTCCCGTTCACTGAACCTTCGGTCGAAGTCGACATGATGTTCACCAGCGGACCGCGAAAGGGCAAGTGGCTTGAGATTTCGGGCGCCGGTGAAGTGCATCCCAATGTGGTGCGCAATTACGGCCTGGATCCCGAGAAATACATCGGTTTTGCGTTCGGCTCCGGCCTTGAACGCCTGACGATGCTTCGCTACGGCGTCGACGATCTGCGTCTTTTCTTTGAAGGCGACCTTCGCTTCCTGCGTCAGTTCAACTAATCCCCCGAGGCATAAATGATTTTCACTGAAGAATGGCTGCGCCAGTATGTCAATCCGGCGCTCGGCACGGATGAGCTGGCCGATGCCCTGACGATGGCGGGTCTTGAGGTTGAAGAGGTTCGTACCATTGCACCGGCCTTTTCCGGCGTCGTAGTGGGTGAGGTGCTCTCTTGCCGCGATCATGAGAATTCGGACCATCTGCACGTCTGCGAAGTCAATGCCGGTACCGGCGAAACGCTGCAGATCGTCTGCGGCGCACCGAATGTCCGTGCCGGCATCAAAGTCGCCTGCGCTACGATCGGTGCCGTGCTCCCCGGCGACTTCCGCATCAAAAAGAGCAAGCTGCGCGGTGTGGTTTCGATGGGCATGCTCTGTTCGACGCGCGAACTCGGCATCAACGAAGATCACAATGGTATTTGGATCCTGCCCGATGATGCGCCGGTGGGCGTCGATATCCGTCAGTACGCACGTCTTGACGATGCCAAGATCGAACTCAAGCTCACCCCCAATCGCGGCGATGCGCTCTCCGTGGTCGGCGTCGCACGCGATGTGCATGCGATTACCGGTGCGCCGCTCACGCTGCCGGCGATGGATCCGGTTGCTGCCACTTGCTCCTGCACGCTTCCGGTGGATGTTCAGGCGCCCGACCTTTGCGGCCGCTTTACGAGCCGAATTCTTCGCGGCCTGAATGCTGCCGCTCCGACGCCGGATTGGATGAAGGCGCGCTTGGAGCGCTGCGGCATGCGTTCGATCTCGGCTTTGGTCGATATTTCCAACTATGTCATGCTCGAGCTGGGCCGTCCGACGCACTTTTATGATCTGAAGAAGATCCCTGCGGATCGTTTGACGGTGCGTTGGGCACGCGAAGGCGAGTCCGTTCAGCTGCTCAACGGTGAAACCGTTGCTCTTGATCCTTGGTACGGCGTTATCTGCGCGGGCGATGAGCCTGAGTGTCTGGCAGGCATCATGGGCGGGGAGTCGTCTTCCATCAGTACGGAAACGACAGACCTCTTTATTGAGTCCGCCTTCTGGTTCCCGAAAGCGATTCAGGGCCGCTGCCGCAAACTTAATTTCTCGACCGATGCGGCCTACCGCTATGAACGCGGCGTCGATTTCGCTTCAACGGCCGAACATCTTGAATACATCACACGGCTCGTGCTCGACATTTGCGGTACGCCCGAAACGACGGTAGGTCCCGTTGCGGATGTTCAGACGGCTCTGCCGACGCGTGCTCCCGTGAAGATGCGCGTTGATCGCTGCCGCAAGGTGGTCGGGGTGGAAATCCCTGTCGAATCGATGGAGACAAGCTTCAAGCGTCTCGGCTTCGATTTCACCTATGACGACGGCGTCTTTACCGTCGTTCCGCCGTCGTTCCGCTTTGATATTGAAATCGAAGAGGATTTGATTGAGGAAGTGGCCCGCCTCTACGGACTCGAAAAACTCCCGGATCGTCCGCCGCTCGCCCGTAGCGCGATGAAGCCGAGCCGCGAAGAGCGACGTGATCAGCATGCGCTTCGCCGTGAAATGGCCGAGCAGGGGTACCAGGAGCTCATCAACTTCTCCTTTGTGCCGGAAGACTGGGAACGCGTTTTCGCAGGAAACGACAGCCCCATCCGTCTGCTCAATCCAATCGCGTCGCAGCTTTCGGTGATGCGTACGCAGCTTATCGGCGGTTTGGTGGATATTCTCAAATACAATCTCAACCGCCGTGCCGAGCGCGTGCGCGTGTTTGAGCTGGGGCGCGTCTTCTTCCCCGATCCTTCGATTGAAGAAGGTCCGTGGACGGTGAAAGGCGTTCGCCAGCCGCAGCACATTGCGGGTCTCGCCTATGGTGATGCCGATGACAAACAGTGGGGAAAACCCGCTCGCCGCGTCGACTTCTATGACGTCAAAGGCGATCTCGAACGCTTAGCAGCTCCGATGAAGCTGCGCTTCGTCAAGGAAGCGTTCCCGGCACTGCATCCGGGACGTTCGGCAGCTGTGTACTTGGGCAGCAAGCGCATCGGCTTTATTGGCGAACTTCACCCGAAGGCTGCACAGGCGTATGAACTGCCGCATGCCCCGGTGGTTTTCGAAGTCGAGGTGCCGGCACTTCTGGATCGTCCGCTTCCGAACTACGTTCCGGTGAGCAAGTTCCAGTCCGTTACCCGCGACTTGGCCGTCGTCGTGCCTGCGGAAATGGAAGTCGAGAAGCTCTTTGACGCGGTTGCTGCGGCTAAGAAGAAAGATCTTCGTCTGGCGCCGCTCGCCAACTTCAAGCTCTTTGACCTCTACCGTCCGCAGGACGCAGTGGATACAGTTGCTGAGAAGTCACTCGCTTTCGCCATTGAACTTTCGAGCCGTACCGAAGAAGCGCTCACCGACGAACAAGCTGACGGCGCTGTGCGAGCGATTCTCGAAGCGCTCGAGGGCGTGGGGGCGCATCTGCGCGCGTGATTGACCTTGAACTATTTCGAAGGGAGTTGCATGATTCCCTTCGAAAGACATAATTCTCAATTGACCGCTAGTGAATATGACTGAAGAATTTGAACTGACCGCCGCTGAGATCTACACGCTCAATAAGGCAAGCCTGGCAGAAGCATTGGTCGATCATGTCGCAGGACTTGATCGTCCTCATGCCAAACTTATCGTTGAGACCTTCTTTGAACTCGTCGCCGAGCATCTGGAAAAGGGTGATACGGTGAAGATCCCGGGTCTCGGCAACTTCTCGGTTCGCGACAAGGTGGCTCGCCCGGGCCGCAACCTGAAGACTGGCGAAACGGTGACTATCACCGAACGCCGAGTAGGCACGTTCCATCCGTCGGGAACGCTCAACAGCCGAGTGACAACGAATCTGATCGCCGGCGGCGAAGATTGATTTGACTTTTTAGGGAGGGTCATATAAACTCTCCCTTCTGTTCGGGGCGTAGCGCAGCCTGGTAGCGCACTTGCATGGGGTGCAAGGGGTCGCGAGTTCGAATCCCGCCGCCCCGACCAGAAAACCAAAATGAGGTCATCGCAAGATGGCCTTTTTTGTTGTCTGAATACCCGCACACCTCAGCGTTTCCAGGGTTTCAGGAATGAAAACGGGCAGCAAAACCCGTCCTCTTGACATGTCTAGGCATGTCGCCGGCCCGCAGCTTAAGCACTAAAAGAACATTGACGGGCAATGCGGGGAGACCGGCTTAGCAGCAGGCGGTATGTGACGTTTTGATGACGGACATTCTTCGCTGTCACACAATATTCATAAGAGATTCACGGCTGAGTCAAAGCCGACTTTCATACTTCGACCCGTGCGGAAAAGAAAACGCACACCGAATACATCTCTAGAAGTTGGAAGTTGGAAATGACTAAAAACATGATTGCCGTTCTCGGCGCTCTCGCTGGTTTTGCCGCTGCCGCCGCCGTTCATGCGGAAACCGTTACGGTTAACGGCTCGACGACGGTTCTGCCCGCTATGCAGCTCACGGCGGAGGGCTTCATGAAGGCCAATCCGAACATCACCGTGACGATCTCCGGTACCGGATCGGGCAACGGCATCAAGGCGCTGCGCGACGGCATGACCGACGTTGCGATGGCTTCGCGCGACATGAAGGATAAGGAAGTCAAGGACTTCGCCGATCACAACATCAAGACCGTGCGTTACACGGTAGCCCATGACGCCATCATTCCGGTCGTCAATCCGAACAATGCCGTCAAGGGCCTGACGATGGCTCAGCTCAAGGACATCTTCGCTGGCAAGATCCGTTCCTGGGATGAAGTTGGCGGTGCCAAGGCTCCGATCGTTGTGGTTGGCCGCGACTCTTCTTCCGGCACCTTTGAGTGCTTCCAGGAATTGGTGATGGGCAAGACCCGTGTGTCGCCCCGTGCTCTGATTCAGGCTTCGAACGGCGGTGTCGTGCAGGCCATTGCTCAGAACCCGAATGCTATCGGCTACATCGGCGTCGGTTACATGGATAAGCAGACGCACCCGCTCACGATGAACAACGTGAAGCCGGGCATTGAATCCGCCAAGGATAAGACCTGGCCGATCGCCAGGGATCTTTACCTCTTCACGGCTGACAACGTGAAGGCCGAGGCGAAGAAGCTGATTGACTTCATGCTCTCCGCTGAAGGTCAAAAGGACGTTGAAAAGGCTGGTTTCGTGCCGGTTGCCGCCAAGTAAGACGGTTTTAGCCCTCGGGAAGCTCGGCGCTTAGGGCGTCGAGCTTCTGTGATTTCAGTGTGACTATCCGGATTCCTTCACTATGGCTCTGCCTGCCAAACTTCAGGCTGACGTGAACTTTCGCCGCGGTCTTGCTGCCGCTGCCGGCGTGAGTGTTCTTGCGTTGGCTGCTATCGTCATCTTTCTCCTCAGCCAGGCGCTGCCGATCTTTGCTCACGTCTCCCTCAAAGATTTTCTTTTCTCAACAGAGTGGTATCCGACGGATGATCCGCCAGTTTTCGGCATTGGGGCGCTGATTGCAGGTTCTTTGGCCTGTGCTGCGCTGACGACGCTGATTGCGGTGCCGTTCGGTGTTCTGACAGCCTGCGCTATTCATGCAGGCATGCCTCCGGCACTCACCCGCATTGTGAAGCCGCTGATTGAACTCATGGCGGCGCTTCCGTCGGTCGTCATCGGCTTTATCGGCATGATTATCCTGGCTCCCTGGCTGCAGGACATGTTCGGCATTGCGACCGGTCTGAATCTGTTCAATGCCTCCATCATGCTCGCCTTCATGTGCGTGCCGACCATTGCTTCCATTTCTGAGGATGCGCTGCGCAATGTCCCGTCAGGACTGCGCGAAGCGAGTCTGGCGCTTGGAGCTACCCGCTGGGAAACGCTTCTCAAGGTTGAGCTCCGCTGGGCCATGGGCGGTATCGCTACCGCCGTGATGCTCGGCATTTCCCGCGTTATCGGTGAAACCATGGTTGTACTCATGGTGGCCGGCGGCGCGGCCATTATTCCCGAGTCGATTTTCGACCCGGTGCGCCCGATGACCTCGTCGATCGCTGCAGAAATGGCAGAAGCAGCCGTCGGCGGCGAGCACTATCACGCGCTCTATGCGACGGGTCTCGTGCTCTTCATCATTACATTTGCCTTCAACCTCTGCGCCTGGTATGCGGCTCGCCGCTTCGGACTGGAGAAGAAATAAATGAAGTCAGCAGCTTTGCGGCGCTTCTATGAAGCCACGGGCTTCACGGTGATGCGCGCCGCAGTCCTCATCAACGTTGCCGCACTGCTCGGCATCATCGGACTCATTGTCGTCAATGCCTGGCCGGCGATGACGTGGGAATTTCTGACGGAGCCTCCGCGAGATCTGATGACGAAGGGCGGCATTCTGCCCTGCATCATCGGCACATTCTGCCTGGCGCTGGGTGCTTTGATCATCGCTCTCCCGCTCGGCGTGGCCAGTGCGGTGTACCTCAAGGAATACAGTCAGCCGTCCGTCTGGGTGACGTTGACGCGTCTTTCGATTGCTAATCTTGCGGGCGTCCCCTCCATCGTCTTCGGTCTCTTTGGCCTCACGTTCTTCGTCGTGTTCTGCGGCTTTGGAGTGAGCCTGCTTTCGGGCATCCTGACGCTCGCCGTGCTGTCTTTGCCGATCATCATCAACACGACCGAAGCCGCGCTCTCACAGATCCCGCAGGACTGTCGCGAGGGCAGCCGCGCGCTCGGCGCCTCGCAGCGTGAAACCACGCTCAAGGTGGTGCTGCCGAATGCGCTGCCCGGCATTCTGACGGGTTCGATTCTTGCGCTTGCCCGCGCAGCCGGCGAAACGGCCGCGATCATGTACACCGGCAGCGTTTTCTTTACGCCAAAGGAAGGTGTTTCGCTGTTCGACCCGGTGATGGCGCTGCCCTACCACATCTATGTGCTCGCGACTTCCGGCACCAGCATCGAAGCGACGCGGCCGCTGCAGTACGGCACCGCGCTGGTGCTCTTAATTCTCGTGCTCCTCATGAGCTCGGCTGCCATTGTCATCCGCGAACGCCGTCGCCGCTGATGCGGACGACCCTCCAGTGAACAGAACATATTGAAGAGCTTCAAATGCCTTTGATTCATCCCGAACATCTCGATCAGCTTGCCGTTCGTGAAATGCCCGAACCCAAGATCCTGATCTCCGACCTTAACGTCTACTACGGCAACTTTCACGCGCTGAAGAACGTTTCTCTGCCCATTCCCAAGGGGTGCGTAACGGCCTTCATCGGACCGTCCGGCTGCGGCAAATCGACGCTTCTGCGGAGTTTGAACCGTATGCAGGATCTGTATCCGGAGCAGCGAGCCGAAGGCTCCATCCGTATGGGTGATCTTGAAATTCTGGATCCTTCGATCGACGTGACGGCGCTGCGCAGCCGCGTGGGCATGGTTTTTCAGCGTCCGACGCCGTTCCCTATGTCGATTTACGACAACGTGGCGTACGGTGTGCGTCTGCGCGAAAAGATCGCCAAAGCCGATCTCGATGAGCGCGTTGAATGGGCGCTGCGCAAGGCGGCGCTCTGGGACGATGTGAAGGATAAGCTCGCTCAGCCCGGCACCTCGCTCTCCGGCGGTCAGCAGCAGCGCCTGTGCATTGCCCGCGGCATCGCCGTGAAGCCTGAGGTACTGCTGCTTGACGAACCTTGCTCGGCGCTTGACCCGATTGCCACCGCCCGCATTGAAGAGCTCATTGACGAACTCAAGAAAGACTACACGGTCGTTATCGTCAGTCACAGCATGCAGCAGGCTGCTCGCATTTCCGAGTACACCGCGTTCATGTATCTGGGCGAGCTGATTGAGTTTGGCGATACGAAAACGATCTTCACGCATCCTCAAAAGAAAGCGACGGAAGACTTCATCACCGGCCGTTTCGGCTGATCGTTATGGAAGTTTGACCAAGAACTCAACCAACTGGGAAGACAACCAAATGGAAACCAAGGCACATACGGTGAAGCGCTTTGACGCTGAGCTCGAAGAACTCAACAGCAACGTTGTTCAGATGGCCAGCGCTGTCGAGGAGCAGCTCGGCAGATTGGGCGATGCGCTCGTGAATCTGAATGCAGATGAAGCCGCCAAAGTGATGGCGGAAGATCATGTAATCAATTCCTGGGAAGCTGAACTCGACGATTATCTGGAAACCGTCATTTCTCGGCGTCAGCCTCAGGCGGTGGATCTGCGGCTGCTCTTGGGCTACTACCGCATGACGACTGACTTTGAGCGCATGGGCGACGAAATCCGCAATGCCGCCAAGGGTGTGCGTAAGCTGAGCGAGCTCGTCAAGCCTTTGTCTGAGCCCGCTCTGGCCAATGTCTCGACGCTCTTTAGTCTGCACGCGCTCCTGCGCGTAATGGGCGACGACATGATTGCCTGCGTACGTCTGCTTGATCCGGAGCGTGCACGAGCGTTGGTCGCTCGGCGCACGATTGTGTCCGCAGAAGTCGATGAAGCGCTCAGCGACACGGTGGAGCGCCTGAAGACCGGAGAGCTCAAGCTCGCTGACGGATTGGAATTCATCCGTATTAACCGCTCGCTTGAACGCGTGGCCGCGCATATGCAAAACGTCGGTGAGACTGTAGTTTTCATGACAGAAGGCGTGGACATTCGTCACGCTGGGAAAACTCAGCCTCAGCAAAACTGAAAACATTTCGAAATGTCCAAAACCTCTGGGCAGGAAGTTCCGGCAATGCAGCGCTCCGATGCAGAAAATGCACGCAGAGCAAGTCGCGGACAGTCACGGAAAGTACAATCTGACGCATCACAAACTCGTCGGAATACTTCACCAGACATGTCCGCGCCGCTGCTGCTTATCGTTGAGGACGAGCTCGCTATTCAGGAGCTCATCGTTTTTGTCTGCGAAGCCGAAGGCTTTCGCACGACCCGTGCAGGGAGCATTGCCGAGGCTCGCTCGGCGCTCGCCGCCGAGCGTCCCGATTTGATTCTGCTCGATCGTATGCTTCCGGATCGCCCGGGAGAAGAGTGGCTTCGAGAGCTGCGCTCAGACGCCAAGACGGCCGATGTGCCGGTCATCATTCTCACGGCCCGCGGCAATGAGTCGGATCGTGTGACGGGTCTGGATGCCGGCGCGGACGATTATGTGGTGAAGCCCTTTTTGCCGCGAGAGCTGACTGCTCGAGTGCGTGCGGTGCTTCGCCGCCGTGGTGCGGCGGTCATTGCCGGCCGCCTGAGTCCGATGCCCTCGGAGGAGACGGCCAGCACGGCCGACGAAGAGCGGGTGATTGTCTGCGGACCGTTAAAACTCAACGAAGCGCGTTTTGAGGCGACAGCTGCAGGCAAACCGCTCAAGCTTTCTGCCAAAGAATTTAAGCTCCTCTCCCTTTTTGCGGCCAAGCCTGGGCGCGTCTTTTCGCGTGCAAATCTGCTTGATGCAGTGTGGCAGAGCGCTTTTGTTGACGAACGCACGGTGGACGTACACATGCTGCGTTTGAGAAAAGCTTTGGCCGGAAGCGCCGCAGAAGACATGATCGAAACCGTGCGCGGCGTGGGCTATCGATTTCGTGATCCGCAGACGGCACTGAACACTCCTGCCAGCGAATAGCAGGAGGGTTTATTCAATGGCAGAAAAGACTGAAGACGCGCTGGGCGGCACTGCCGCGCCTAAAGCCGAAGAGGCGAAGAGCGCTGCCAAAACCTATGAGACGCCTCTTAAAGAGGCTTATGAAGCGGGCGACCTGCCGGCACCGGAGAGTGCTGTCGGCGGAACTGGGAACGGCTCCGGCGTGCGCCCTGCTGACCCCAATGGGCCCGAGGAACGCATAGCGCGGCTGCGCCGTCAGAGTGCATGGCTTGCTGCGGCGTTTGTCTTCCTCTTTGTCTTCATGATGGTTGTCTGGATGAACGACGTCTCCCGCGCCGTGATCTTCTGGATGTGGGTCGTCGGCACGGTCGGCATATTCATTCTTTCCGTTCGCTTGTGGCTGGCGCTTGTGCGTGAAGATGAAAAGAAGGCCAAGCGCATCCGCGACCGCGACGTTCGTTATCGAAAAACCCTTGCCTTGCTGCCCGAAGGGGTTGCTATTCTCGGCGAAGGCTGGCGTATCGACTGGGTGAATGCTCGCGGCGCCGAACACTTCGGTATTGCTCCGGAGATGATCGGCCGGTCGTTTTTCGATGTCGTCACCGATGAACGTTTGCGTCACTGGCTCTTTGAGCGCAATTTTGCCGGGCGCTGCAATTACACCTCGAAGGCGGGCCTGGATCTTGACGTCTCTGTGGTGGCGCCGGACTCTCGTCACATGATGATCGTCACGCATGACGTGACTGAACGTCTGCGCATTGATGAAATGCGCCGCGACTTTGTCGCCAATGTTTCGCATGAACTGCGTACGCCGCTCACCGTCATCAGCGGATTTCTGGATATTGAGTCTCAGGGAAAAGTGCCTGCAAACGTCATGCAAAAGCACCGCGAACTGATGCTTGATCAGGCCAGACGCATGCAGTCGCTTCTGGACGATCTGCTGCTTCTTTCGGGACTTGAAAATCGCGACGAAACCGACAGCGATGATGCTGAAGTCATCAGCATGACGAAGCTTCTCGAAGATGTGGTCAACGAGGGACGGGCGCTTTCACTTGGCCGCCATGTGATCACTTTGGAAGCCTGCCGTGCGTCGCTCGTCGGCGAGCCCTCTGATATTCGCAGCGCCGCGATGAATCTCGTTTCCAATGCCGTGCGTTACACGCCTGAAGGCGGCCGCATTGATGTGCGGTGGTTCCGCACATCGAGCGGTGCTGTGCTCTCCGTGAAGGATACGGGCATCGGCATTGAGGAAAAGCACATTCCGCGGCTTACCGAGCGCTTTTACCGCGTCGATAAGGGGCGCTCCAGAAGCACCGGCGGCACAGGACTGGGGCTTGCCATTGTCAAGCATGTCTGCCGCAGCGCCGGGGGACAGCTCAAAATTGAATCAACGCCCGGCAAAGGTTCGACCTTTTCGATGGTCTTCCCGAAATCGCGGATTTTTGACGACGAAAGCGTTTGAGAAAGCTGCGGGCCGCAGCAGCATAGGGGGCTTGCAGCAGATTTCTGCAAAGAAAAACTACAGCCGCACGCTCAGACCAAGATCGACTGCGGCAGTGGGCTACAATCCAAAAATTCCAAAGTCCGCTGTGTCCGCTGTTGCGCCCGTGCGCTGAGCGATAAACCCATCGCTCAGTCGGGCGCCGGCTGCTTTTTTGACCTGCATGAACATTCTCATCTCTAACGACGACGGCTACCGCGCCCCCGGCATTGAAGCCTTGGCGCGCGCGATGCGCCGTTTTGGGCGCGTTACGATCGTGGCGCCCGACCACAATCATTCCGGCGCTTCCAACTCATTGACGCTTAATCGACCGCTTACCGTTGAGCACATGCAGGGAACAGACCTCTATGTGCTTTCCGGGACGCCCTCAGACTGCGTGCATGTGGCGCTCACGGGGCTGCTCGATGAAAAGCCGGATTTAGTCGTTTCCGGCATCAACTGCGGTGCCAATATGGGTGACGACACGATGTATTCGGGAACGGTTGCTGCGGCGATTGAAGGCTATCTCTTCGGCGTTCCATCCATTGCCTTTTCGCAGATTGACAAAGGCTGGGCAGAGCTTGAGAGCGCAGCAAAGGTTGCCTCGGCCGTGGTCGAGCGTTTCATCGAACGCAGGGATGCAGAGATTGAAGCGGGCAAGACGGCAGACGAACCCGTGCTGCTCAACGTTAATATTCCGAACATGCCGTTTGAGTCACTTCGCGGCATTCTCGGCACTCGCCTCGGCCGACGCTCGAGTGCGGAGCCCGTTATCGCTGAAATGAGTCCGCGCGGATTTCCAATCTATTGGCTCGGCGCAGCCGGCAAACCGATTGACGCCGCAGAAGGAACTGATTTCTGGGCAACGTCGCACGGTTATGTTTCCGTGACGCCGCTGCAGGTTGACCTCACCAGCTTTAAGCAGGTAGAGGCGGCCAGCCGTTGGGTAGGCGGTGCATTTGCTGCACAGGCAGACCTTTGATGTGAGTGCAAGGAGTTTTTAAGATGAAGGCGTTTCCTCTTCGCGCATGCGGCATGGCCGTCGGTGCTGCCGTACTCCTTGGGGGCTGCTCGTCGCTGCCCCTCGGAGACGTTCCCATCGTTGATCGGTCAGTGCCTACGAGCGGCGAACACACCACTGCCGGTTCGCAGAGCTCGAGCTTTGCGCCGCTCGGCGACGTGCGCGATTCCGGCCGTACGCATACGGTGACGGTCGGCGATACCATCTACAACATTTCCGTGCGTTACGGTGTGACGCCTTCGGCACTGATGCAGCTCAATGCCGTCACGGATCCGACGCAGCTCGCTATCGGCCGTGTGCTTCATATTCCGGAATCAACGGCCGCGCCGCGTGAGGTGACGATGCCTGAAGGCGTGCGCGTCAACCGTATCGAGCATGTCGCTCCGATTGAGGCCGCAGCCGTTTCGCCGGCCGCCGGCAGCAGCTCGTCGGGCGATCAGACGAGTACCGGCTCAGTGCCGACTCCGACTGCTCCGACGTCAGCGGCAGCCGCGCCTGCGGCCGAACCGGTCCCGGCAGCAAAAGCCGCAGAAAAGCCGGCCGCAGCAGTCGTTCCCGGCACTCGCATGATTTGGCCCGTGCGCGGGACAGTACTCTCGGATTTTGCGAAGAACGGCAAGGGGCTCGACATTGGCGCTGCTGCGGGCAGCGTTGTGGTGAGCGCCGGCGCAGGCGAGGTGATCTTCGTGGGATCAGGTGTCAAGGGATATGGTCAGCTGGTGATCGTGCGCCACACGCCGACGCTCGTGACCGCCTACGGACACAATTCGAAGATCGTCGTGCAGACGGGTGACAAAGTGAAGGCCGGACAGAAGATTGCTGAAAGCGGCAATACAGAGGCCGAACGTCCGATGCTGCGCTTTGAAGTGCGCGACAGAGGACAACCCGTCGATCCGATGAAATTCCTGCCGCCGCTGCGCAACTAAGCGCTCCTTTGCGGTAAATTCCTCATCCCGCCGGGAAAGAGCGCTTTGAAAGGGCGCTGCACCAAGACCCGAGGCGCCGTCGGCTCAAGCCAGCTGAACGGCGCCTTTCTTCTTTTTTATTCATCGGGTCAGGGCGGTCGGCCGGCACAAAGTACCCGGACCGGTTAATTCCAATACAGATCAGACCCCAAACAGTTTTTCTTAGGAGATCATCATGGGCCGCAGAGGACGCTCAAAAGAACGGACGCCCGAATACTTCACTGTCGACGTGGAGCGTCTTGATCAGGAAGGACGCGGCATAGCGCATCTTGACGGCAAGGTGGTCTTTATTCAGGGGGCGCTTCCCGGCGAACGCGTGACTTTTGAGCGTCTGCGTTCGAAATCGAGTTTTGATATCGGCCGCACATCGGCGGTGCTCACGCAAAGCTGGGCGCGCGTCGCTCCCCGCTGCCCCAAGTTCGGTTTCGGGCCGGGATCCTGCGGCGGCTGCACGATGCAGCATATTGAACCTAATGCGCAGGTGGCCTTCAAGGAGCGCATTCTGATGGACACGCTCTGGCACATCGGCAAGGTCAAACCGGAAAACGTTCTGCCGCCCATTCGCGGACCTTTTTGGAATTACCGCCATCGTGCACGCCTGACGGTTCGCGATGTTGCCAAAAAGGGCGGTGTTTTGGTGGGGTTCCACGAAAAGGCTTCGAGTTATGTGTGCGATATGCATGCCTGCCCGATTCTGACGCAGAACGTTTCCGACATGATTGATCCGCTTCGCGAGCTGATCTCCGTGCTCGATATGCGCCAGCGGATGCCTCAAATAGAAGTCGCTGTCGGCGGCGACGGCCGCACAGCGCTCGTTTTCCGTCATCTGGATCCGGTGTCGCCCGAGGATATGGAAAAGCTGCTGGCTTTTGGCCGAGCACACGGCGCGGATATTTGGCTTCAGCCAAAAGGACCGGAAACCGCTCATGCGGTCAATCCGGAGGATGAAAAAAAGCTCGGGCTGGAGTTGACGGAATTCGGTGTACGCATCGCTTTTAAGCCCACAGACTTCACGCAGGTCAACCATGCGCTCAACGAAACGATGGTCGGCCGCGCTGTGCGTCTCCTGGGGCTCGAACCGGATCACAAGGTGGCTGATTTCTTCTGCGGCCTGGGCAACTTTACGCTGCCGCTCGCCCGCTGCTCCCAGCGGGTGATCGGTATTGAGGGATCCGAAGGCTTGGTCGCCCGCGCTCGTCAAGGGGCGGCTGAAAACGGATTGGCTGAGAAAACAACCTTCCGTGCGCGGAATCTTTTTACGTGGAGCGAAGAGGACTGGGAAGAGCTCTGGCAGACCATGGGCGGCATCGACCGCGTGCTGATCGATCCGCCGCGCGAAGGCGCCTTGGCGCTCGCCCGCGTGCTGGCGGCGACCGAAAAGCGTCCGGCCCGTGTGGTCTACGTTTCCTGCAATCCGGCGACGCTTGCACGTGACTGCGCGATTTTGCAGCATGAAGGCGGCTGGCATATTCGTGCGGCCGGCATCATGAATATGTTCCCGCATACCGGACATGTTGAGTCGATCGCAGTGCTCGAACCGGGTCCAAAGCCTGAGAAGCTCGATGAAGAAGCCGAACGAATCGAGGCGCGAATCGCCGCGCAGCATGAAGACAATGTCAAGATGACGCTGACCGACGGATCAGAAGGCTAATCCATCGGGAATCATTTCCGCTCGAATGAAAATCGGCAGGCACCTGAATGGATGTCTGCCGATTTTTTATACGGGTCGTTTCAGCGCTTCTTCGGATCTCGCTGGTAGGAGAGCGGTTCGCTGCGGGAGATCTCGGCGAGCTTTGCAAAAAGACCGTAGGCCAGACCGACGTGCAGAGCCACGGCTGAAACGCGTGCCGGCGCAGCTTCATTGGGCGCTTTGCCGGTCAGTGCTGAAAGAAATGCGCGCGCAAAAGCATCCTTGTCAGGGACGGTGCTTGCCGCTGCGCCAAGACGCATGAAGCGCTGGCGAAGCAATGTGTAGTCACGGATTTCGTCGGGCGACAGATGGTCAAGGATCGGCGCCTTGAGGAGTGCATCCGTATAGGCTTCCATCTGTGAAGTGATCTTGCGCGAGAGCTTGGGATCCGCCTTCAATTCGGGAATGACGACCAGTGCTGCCCAAAGTCCGATGCCTTGCAGAAGGGCTGCCCAGCGGGCGCGAAAACGCACTTTCTCAGCGCGGCAGAAAAAGGGCAGAGGATTCCAATAGGCACCGGCCGAACGAGCGATTTCCGGTGAAAAAAGGTTGAGCGACTGATCTCGCACACAGCCGCCAAATGCTGTGCCGAGGTTGTCGGCAAAAATCTTGTCGATGGTGAGATTGGCTGCCATGCGTGTCCTTCCTTTTGGTGTTCTTTTGATGTTTTAGTTCTTCTACTTTTTTGGCCAGCTTTTCATGAGCAAGTGTCGAGTCTTTGCACTCAAGCATCGAGCCGCATTCTAAACAAAGACAACTGAACGGCGCCCGTTCGGGTCAAGAATCGTGCAACCTGCTCGAACCGTATTAGGTGCGGCGCATACGCACTAGAGAAAAGAACCAAACAGAACGGAATGGTTATGACGACAGTTGGATTACTCGAGGGTTCGTCGGAGGCGCTTTACGATAATGAAGCCGAACTTCGCCGCCTGATCGGCGAGCGGATGGCCCTCCTCGGCGCAGCGGCCGAACCCGGGCAGTCAGAGGCGCTCGCGGACGTTATTCTCGGACGCATCGCCCGCGAAGCCGGCCGGCTTGTCAAAGCTGCCGAACCGGAGGCTGCGGACTCGGCAAAGACGCCGGAGCACAAACCGGTTGTGATTGTGGGCGGTGCGGGCGGCATGGGGCGGCAGCTCCATCGAGCGTTCGAGCGCTCGGGCTGGCCGGTTCGCATTCTTGAGCAAGGGGATTGGCCTCAGGCAGCGGAGATTCTCAAGGGCGCCGGTACGGTGGTGGTATCGGTGCCGATTGATAAGACCATCAGCGTCATCGAGGCGCTCGCCGGACTTCTTCCGCGAGAGGCGCTGCTTTGCGATGTGACGTCGGTGAAGGCCGGACCGGTTGAGGCGATGATGCGCGTGCACCGCGGACCGGTCGCGGGGCTTCATCCGATGTTCGGCCCCGATGTGGCGAGTTTTGCCGGTCAAGTCTTCGTTTATGCGCCCGGCCGGGAGGCTGCCGCGGCCGAACCGCTTTTAGAGCAGATTCGCCGCTGGGGCGCGAAGGTAGTGACTTGTTCTGCCGAAGAGCATGACCGCTCGATGGGCATTATTCAAGCGCTGCGGCACTTCACGACCTTTGCTTACGGCGTGTTTCTCTCGAAGCTCAATCCGGATCTGTCCGTCATCCTGCAGCTCTCCTCGCCCATTTACCGCTTGGAATTGGAAATGGTGGGACGGCTCTTTGCCCAGGATCCGCGTCTTTATGCCGACATTATTCTTGCCAATCCCCGAAATACGCAGATCATCCGCGGCTACGTTGAAAGTCTTGCGCCGGAGCTCGCAATGATAGAGGCACGTGACCGCGATGAATTCATTCGGCGGTTTGAGCGCGTACGGCGCTATTTCGGTGATTTGGCCCCTGCCTTTATGAAGGAAAGCGGCAGGATGCTTAACCTCATTCAGACCGAACGCGCCGAGCGCGCAGATGTGATGAGCTTGAAGGATGCTTCTGAATCGGACGGCAACACATCCTCGCAAGTTTGAGGGGTTTAAGAGCCGAGAGAAATAAAAGCCTCGTGATAAAATTGCGCGCCTGATGAAACAGGCGCCAGCCAATGCATAAACGGGCGTCGTCTCATCCGCGAAGAACCCCTTATGGGGTTTCATATATTTTTCCAATACGAAACGATAAGAGCAGAAAATGGCTATTGAGCGCACTCTCTCCATCATCAAGCCGGACGCCGTCGCCAAGAACGTCATCGGCAAGATCTATTCCCGCTTTGAAACGAACGGTCTCAAGATCGTCGCCGCCCAGATGCGCCAGCTGAGCCAGGCTGAAGCCGAAGGCTTCTATGCCGTCCATCGCGAACGTCCCTTCTTTGCCGATTTGGTCAAGTTCATGACCTCCGGCCCGGTCATGATTCAGGTTCTCGAAGGCGAAAACGCCATCCTCAAGAATCGCGAACTCATGGGCGCCACGGACCCGAAGAAGGCCGCTGCCGGCACCATCCGCGCCGATTTCGCTGAAAGCATTGACGCCAATGCTGTTCACGGTTCCGACGCTCCGGAAACGGCTGCCGTTGAAATCGCCTACTTCTTCCCGACGATTGCGATTCAAAGCCGCTAATGTCCGAAACGCTCGTCAACACTGACAAGCGCGAAGAGGCCGCTTCTGCTCCTGCGGAGGCGGCCGCACGCGTCAATCTTCTCGACTTCGATGCTGCCGGTCTGAAGGCTTGGTGCGAATCGATCGGCGAGAAGCCTTTTCGTGCCCGGCAGCTTACGCGCTGGGTGCATCGCCATCTTGTCTGCGACTTTAACGAGATGACCGATCTCGCGAAGACCTTTCGGGCCAAGCTCCTCAAGCTTGCGGAAATCCGTCCGCCCGAAGTCATTCACGAAAAGAAGTCCTCTGACGGTACGCGCAAGTGGCTTTTTGCCGTCGGCAACGGCAATGCTGTAGAAGCCGTCTTCATCCCTGAAGATGACCGCGGAACACTCTGCATTTCCTCGCAGGCCGGGTGCGCCATGGGGTGCCTCTTCTGCTCGACGGGCAAGCAGGGTTTCAACCGCAATCTCACTACTGCGGAAATCGTGGGCCAGCTTTGGACGGCCGAGCGCGAGCTCTGCCGCGACCGCGGCATCACGGATCCGAATGACCGCGTCATCAGCAATGTTGTGCTGATGGGTATGGGTGAACCGCTGCAGAACCTCGATGCGGTTATTCCCGCGATCAAGATTTTTTTGGTCGATGACGGTTACGGCCTTTCACGCCGCCGCGTCACCGTTTCTACCTCTGGACTTGTGCGCCAGATCGACAAGCTTGCCGAAGCTGCCCCGGTGGCGCTTGCGGTAAGTCTTCATGCTGCCGATGATGAGCTGCGCGACAAGCTCATGCCCATCAATAAAAAGCATCCGCTCGGCGATCTGATGGCCGCCTGCCGGCGCTATCTGCGCGTCGCTCCGCGCGACTTCATTACGTTTGAATACGTAATGCTCGGCGGCATCAACGATTCACTCGCCGATGCCGATCATCTTGCGGCTTTGGTTCGCCGCGAGAACGTGCCCTGCAAGTTCAATCTGATTCCCTTCAATCCTTTTCCGCAGTCAGACCTTGAAAAGCCTGACCGGGAGAAGGTGCTCGCCTTCTGTCGCCGGCTCAACGAGCTCGGCTACGTGATAACGGTGCGCAAGACCCGCGGCGACGACATCGACGCCGCGTGCGGTCAGCTCGCCGGTGAAGTGCGCGATCGTACGCGTCGAGCGGAACGTCTCGCACAGCAGAAGGCTGAGGCTGCGGTGATTTTGTATCGCCCGCAGCATTCTTGAAACCGTCGTTTTCATTGAGGCGCATCCATGTCTGAGAGCAATTTCACGACCCCAGAGCAAAAAAATGCTGCAGACCGCTCGAGCGGCTCGGCGTCCGAGAAGCTCGAGCCGAGTCTCAACACGCTTCAGGGCGAAACTGCCCAGACGCAGGACGAACCGACCATTCCCGTACGTGAGGAAGCGCCGGCTGCCCCTAAGGGCTTTGGTGCGGTGCTTCGTGCTGCTCGAGAGGCCGAAGGCATTTCTGTGGGCGATATGGCCGTACAGTGCCGTCTTGCCGTGACGCAGATTCGTGCGCTCGAAGAGGAGCGCCTTGAGAATTTGCCCGAACCCGTCTATGTGCGTGCTTTCATTCGCGGGTATGCGCATGCGCTTAAGATTGATCCGGCGCCTTTGGTTGACGACTACATGATGCGCTGCGGGCGCCGCGGCGCTGCCGTGGAAGTGGGGCAGCTCCCGAACCGTTCTCCCTCTACGGAAGCGGTTTTCCATGAGCCGCCGAAAAACCGCACTTTGAAGGCCGTGCTCTTCGTGGTGTTGGCGGCGCTTGTCGGGGGCGGCATCTGGGCGGTCTATACGGACCAGTTTGCCAGTCTGCACACCTCGAGCGAAGCGCAGAAGGTGGAGTCCGGCGCCAACGAGGCTAAAGAGACTAAAACGCCCACTGCTGAGCCGACAGAGAAGGCAGCTCAGCCTTCGGACGCCGCGCCT
>OGZM01001340.1_pt1 | contig 20570 bp, 17 predicted proteins | sample 1576821 | NCBI WGS metagenome assembly OGZM01 (sample SAMEA3541491, study PRJEB24748) | human gut metagenome | biome: human gut; feature: human-associated habitat; material: faeces | place: China | collected 2012
ATCTAAATTTATTTTTATAAACATATCCTTTGTTTCTTTCGCTTTATTTTTAGCTGTGATCTGCAACTGGGTATCAGGAAAATATTTTACATATAAACCGAAATCTTCTGGAGTCTTTCCTTGGTCTTTCATATATTTTAATCTTTCCATCAATTCTTCTGTTGCGTTTATTATACAGACAAAATTATCTGCTATATTTTTGGGAATATACAATTTACATAATTCTTCGTAACCATTTCTGTATCCAAACCATCTTGCCATCTGCATTAACGTATCATAAAACAAAGAATTACGTACAAAATAACTTACACTTAATCCTTCCAAGGTATAACCTCTTGATAAACTTACTCCTCCTATTGCAATTACATTAGTTGGTCTGTCATTTCTATATTCTATTTCTAATTTTGCTTTCTGATGTACTTCTCTAATAATAACAGATTTTACTATATCTGTTAATTTATCAAATATTTCTTCTTGGCTATCATTTATATGTGGATATCTTTTTTCCAATGTCTTTTTTATATCTCTTAAATTAGAACTCTGTTTCTCAGGATTTTTTATTTTTCCATATGCTATGATATCATTTTTTAAATCATTAAAATATTTTTCCACACACTCTCTAACCTGTCCATGAACATCTGTAAATCTTGTTACATGTATAAGCATACTGTTATGCTGATTTCCCTGTCCTTTTAAATTTCTTGCTGAAATATTAATCAAGAAACATCTTATCGCTTCTTTTAAACTTTCTGGTATTTCTTTTATAGTATGTCCTTTTTTTTGTGCAAATGGAAATGAGTTTTTATAGTCTTCTATTATGATTGTTTCTGGAATTTTTTTGGGTAATTCTTTTTCATCTTGTAGAAAAAATTTTTTTGCACCAAAGTAATTTGTTGGTGCTTCTAAAGCATATATAAAATCTTTTGGGAATAAATCTTTTCCATGCTTTTCTGTTTCTGCTTTATAGTCTATAAATATATTAGCAAATGGAGTTGCTGTATATGCCACATAAGCACTTTTTTGAAAAAGATTTAATAATTCTCTTATTCTTTTATTTATTTCTGTTGGATTATTTTCTTCATTATAATTGATAGATGCATAATCAGATTCATCATCAATTAATAACATGGCGTGTTCCTCTATTCTTCTTTTCTTTCTGTCTCCTTCTATCCAATCTATTACATTCTGTAACGTTTTTATATTTTTCTTAATTACTACAAGAATAGGAGTATTTGTATTATCAAAAGATAAATTTTTATCCGCATCCGCTTTATTAAAATCACTTTTTGAAGTTGTTAAAGAAATAGGCTGTTTAGTCTTATCGTATTCAGCATGTCTTTTTAATTCTAAATCTTTATTTTCAGTCATTCCTACAAAATATTCGTTTAGTCTTTTCTGAGTTTGATTTCTTAAATTATTCATTCCTCCAGCTATAACGACTATAAATTTATAACCAGCATCAGCCGCCTTACAGATTAAACCTGAATAATTTCCTGTTTTTCCTGATTGTACATGTCCTACAACCATTCCACGTTTATCAAATTTTTCTATTTCTGGATTTTCTATATTATCCATTACTACATCTGTATCTATATCTAATGTTGATATTACGCTAGGAGGAAGTTTATATTTAATAAATTCTTTATATCTTTCCCAGTAATAATTTTCTCCTGTTTGTTTTCTTTTATTACTCCACCAAGTGCTGTCTCTTTCTTCATTTACTGATAATAAAGTTCCTGTTTCTACAGTTATTGCAAAATATGATTCTAGCTCTCTAAAAATCTCTTTAAATTCTGCTTCCGATAAATTTATTGTATTTTCAAAAATAACTCCTTCATTTTCTTCTTCTATTTGCTTATTATTAATTTCTATTACTTTCTTAACTTTAGTAATTTCATCAATTAAAATTTCAACTGTTATTTCTTCTTTCTTTCTAAGTCTTCCTATTAAATATTCTATAATTATACCTTTAGAATTTTTCTCCATAACTTACTCCTTAAACAATTCAAGTTTTTTTAAATATTCTTCTTCTAATCCAGCTTCTAAAAGTTCTTTCCATATTTTCTCTTTCTCTGTAACTGTATATTCTTTCTGACAAACTTTATGCGGGTTCTGCTGTAATTGTGCTAATATAGCATTTAACGGTATATATTCTTGAACACATCTTAAATATAACATTAGTATTTCTAATTTCTCTTCTGATAAATTTTCTATAAGCTTTCTGCATATTTCATTATTGTAATTTAATTTAAAACTGATTTTTCCCTCTTCTTCTGGGTGAAGTTTCCAAAATCTTTCTGTATTTTTATCTTCTATTGTTTTTCCTCTCCTTGTATAAACACGAGAACCAGTTATAACAACTTCTTTTATTATTCTTTTTAACTGCACTTTTATATTTTCTGTAGGTTTTGCTATAGATTTTTTTATATCTATTCCCCAGTCAATATCATTTACATTTGTTATATCTACAGCTATTCTTACAAGTCTGTCTGCACTTGAAGTTTTATGCAGTCCAAACCATGTTCCATAAATCAGCAGTCTATCTGCACGATATAAATAAAATCCTTGAGACTTTATATATCCTTCTTCTGTTCCATACATATCATATTCTTCTTCTGAAACTTTTGAATGGTGTGGAAGAACAAATGGAGAAACTATTACTTTTTCTCCATTTTCAGTTTTAATTACTTCTGTTTTTAATTGCTGTGTAGCATTATGCTTTATATTAAAAGGATTAAAAGCCTCTACTTTATTATTGTTTATAAATATATTTATCTTCTTTTTTTCTAAAAATCTATGAAAAATTAAAGCCACATGTCGCCTTAAAGTATTTATTAATTCGCGCGTATTTCTTTCTGTGCACCTATCCATTAATTCCCATATAATAAGAGTTCCATTATCTAATCTTTTTAATTTATCTAAATATTCATATTTTTCTTTTTCTTCTATTGTCAAAAGAAACCATTCATTTTTTTCTTCTATATAATCCAGATTCCATTGTCTATTTACTAAAATTCCATCTTTTTTAGAAAAAACTGTCAGCTTTTTACATTGTGAAAATGAAGCTGTTTTCAATCCTAAACCAAACCTTCCTAAATCTCCATTTTCTCTCTGAGACAACGGATTTTTAGTTCCTAATCTCATTGCTTCTATTAATTCTTCTTCTGACATTCCTGTTCCATTATCAAGTAACTCAAATTTTAATTCAGGTTTTTCTAAAAAACTTATTTCTATAATGTCTGAATTTGCTGTAATACTATTATCTATTATATCTGCTACAGCTATTTCAAAATTATACCCTATATCTCTTAAAGCTTTTATAAAATTTTTTATATTAGGTGCAATTATTTCCATTTTTTAATCTCCTATTATATTTAATAATATAATAACATATACCAAATATTATTACCACTATCAGTATCAAAAATAAAACATAACTATTTTATTTCTAGATACATATCAACATGAGGTATTCCCTCGTCATCATAAACATCTGATATTATTTCAAAACCCAAAGATTTATAAAATTCTTTTAAATAATTTTGGGCCCCTATTGTAATTTCATTTTTCTTAAGTTCTTCTTTTACACACTTAATAGATTTTGAAATTAATTTTCCTGCATAACCTTGATTTCTATATTTTTTATTAACTAAAACTCTTCCTATTGATGCTGTTTTATAAGTCTGTCCTGGTTTTAATATCCTCGAATAACAAATTATCTCATCTATTTTTTCATCTTTTAAAAACAGATGAAGAGCTTCTTTATCATTTTCATCTAAATCAGGGTATATACATTTCTGCTCTATTATAAACACATCTTGTCTTAATTTCATTATTTCATATAATTCTTCATTGCTTAATTCATCAAATTTTTTTAATATAAATTCCATATCTCTCCTTACTTTAAAACAGAATAAAAGCCGTAATAAAAATTACGGCTGATATTTTGAACTTGAAATACATACATTTTTTAGCATTTATCTTTTCAAAGGTCACTGCTTATTTGAATTATATCAAATGTAAATATTTTTGTCATTTTTTTAATATTTTATAAGTTTTTAAATTTTTTATAACCATTTTACGATCAAGTATATTTCTTATTCTATTTCTTTTACATTACCTTTTATTTCATAAGTTTTTCCTGTTCCTTCTTCACGAATAATTCTATTATTTAAATATCTAACCAAATTTTTTATTTTGTCTAAATCAGAAAGAATAAATTTACCGTTCTCTATTCTTAGACCTAAATTTTCTGCTATAGTTTGTCTTTCTTCCTCGTTATCTAATTTATTTAGTCTTTCTTCATTTAAATTTAAATACATTTTAGATGGAAGAGACTGAAATTTTTCTTTATTTTCATTAGATAAATAATTTTTTGAAAATATGGTCTCTATTGCTTGATTTTTTAAATTACTCAAAGTTTTTTCAAGAACAAATATTTCTTCAAAATTAAGATTAAATGTATATAAAATATTATCTATTACAAAAAAATCAACTGTTAAATAAAATCTATAAATTTTGTCATTGAAATTATTTAAAGAATTATCTTCATCTATTTTAAAAGTTTTAGATTTTGTTTTGTCTCCTTTAATGATAGGATTTGCTTTTTTTATAAATAAAATTTTTCTTACGCCCTCTATTTTAGGAGTAGCTGAAATAACATACCCTTTTATCTTTACTTTTTCAGTACTGTTAATAACTGGATTATCTAGGGAAGCTTTAAAATAATTCCAATTTTTTAAAATAACTTCGTTGTTTAAATCTAATAAGTCACATGTTATTTTTGGGTTTTCTCCACAATAGTCTTCTATTTCGGAAACTTTATCTAATTGATATTTTTTTATACATTCTACTAAAGTTTCTCCAAAATTTAATATCTCATCAGGATTTTTAAAATTAACTTTAGTAATTTTATAAGGACTTCCAGAACTTCTGGAATCCTTTCCAAATAAATATAATTTCCATGTATAATTGTTTGGTATATTATCAAAAATTTCTTTAATTTCAGTTTTAGTCATAAATTAATTCTCCTTGATTAAAATCAATATAAATAAAATCAGTTATTTGATAATAAGTAACTTCTCCGTTTAATCTTAACCGTAAATCTTCTTTACTCAAAAACAATATATTTTCTCTTATAATGCTATTTTCATCATTTATATCTTCTTTTAAATCAACATAAAACATTTGGTACCCTAAAAATTCTAAAAATAAGTTTGTATAAATATTTTCATTTCTAATGCAAAGAAATGCTAAAGTTAAAAATATAGTAGTAAATAGAACGACATCTTTTAAATTTCCAAAATCAAAAGCTATCATAGGAAGAATATATGCCAAGAGAAAATCCGAACTTAAATTAAATGCTCTTATCACTTTTTTTATTTGACCTTTGGAATTATTATTTGTTTTGCTATTTTTTTTAATAAAATTGTATAAAAAAACCGCAGACCAAATAAATAAAAGTAAAATTACAAGAGAGAAGATTATTTCTAACCATTTTTGAAAAAATAGTTTTTTAAAATTGCCCCAAATAATGATTTCTAATAAAGGTTTATTTTTTAGTTTTGGTAAAACAAATATAGTAATTGACCAAAGATTAATAAAAAAAATAGAAATCCACAAAGGGAAAAAAGATGTTACAAATAAAGCTATTTTTAATTCTAACATTTTTATCCTCCTTTCATAGGGAGATTATTTATTATTTATACCTTACACATATTTTTTTACCACAAAAAGCTATAGCAATATATGTAATTTGAGATATTCCTTTCTCTTTTAAATCTCGATCATATTCTTTTTCAAATATTTGATTAAGTCCCTCTAAAGCTTTATTTTCTAAATATTTTTCAGTTTCAGCAACTTTAAACTCTAATATAAATGCTTTTTTACTTTTATTTTTAGGTTCTAATGCAATATCATACCTTCCATATCCATTTTCTCTGTTAGAAGTTATATAATATTCACTATCTAACGCTTGAATCAGCCCTAATATAAACATATGATAAAATTTTTCTTCCTTATCAGTATCGTGATAACTTAAAGAGCTTAATATTATCTGTTGTAACAACATTTGAAATTTTTCAATATTATTATCTAACAAAACCTTAATAGTATTATAAAATCTGCTGTATCCTCCAAAAGAAACTTCTATAAATTTATCTTTGAAAAAATCCTGTACCTCTTTATTAGGAATTTTTAAAAGATATTGATTTCTGTCAATTTTCTTTTCTACAGTAAGATAACCAGAAAAAAGCATTAACTCCCATATCTCCTGCTGTGTTAAAAGAGTGCTCATACTTGAGTTACCTGTAACAGTCTCCTCTATTGCTTTTCCTGAAAAGATTTCTTTCAGTGTTTCAAATAAATCTTCTCCTGCATTTTTTATCACCTGATTTATCAGATAATTCTCAGAAGTATCTATCCAATACGCTTTTAATTCTTTTGTTTCAATAAAATTTAATATACTCCATGGATTATATATTTCAGAATTTCCAAATTTATATCCATCATACCAACGTTTTATATCAGATATCTTATATTCTAAATTATAATAAGATAAAATATCATTAACTTCTTTTTCTGTAATTCCAAAAAATTCACTGTACATATTATCGAGTATTGTATTCAATTTTAAATTATTTAAATCAGAAAAAATCCCTGCTTTATTTACTTTAATAATTCCTGTCATAACTCCTGTTTGTAAATAAGAATTATCTTTTAAAACAGAACTGTACAAACCTTTAAAAAGATTAAGAGCTTCATCATAATATCCATATTGATAAGCTGACACAAGAGGTGTATCATATTCATCTATAAGCACAATGATTTTTTTCTTATAATGTTCGTATAAAACTTTAGAAAGAAATTTTAAAGAATTTCCCAAAACTATTTTAGTAAAATCTTTTCGGCACATATTTATAAAATCTTCCTTATCAAATTCGTCTAAAGAATTTATAATATTCAAATTTTCACGAAACAAATCTGATACTATATCCTTTAACTGCTCCTCGCATTTTTCCATTGACCTCTCTTTTATATCCTTGAAAGAAAGAAAAATTACAGGGTATTTCCCCTGCTCTTTTATAGAATCAGATTTTTCTATATAAAGATTATCAAACAATTTTTTATTTTCTTCAGCATTTTTTATATCGAAAAAATATTTTAATGTAGACATATTAAGAGTTTTACCAAAACGGCGAGGTCTTGTGAAAAGTAATGTTTTTCCTGTATTTTTACATATTTCTTCTATAAAAGCAGTTTTATCTACATAATAATAATTATTTTCAACAACTGTTTTAAAGTCACTTATACCCGTTGGCAATCCTTTTAACATTTATTCTGCACCTCTCTTTTCTTTCAAACTGTATGTATAGTATACCATACAGTGAAAAAAATAGCATTAAAAACTATCACTCTATTTTTCAAATAAATATTACCGCTTTTTTAGTATAAACTAACTTTATCATAAAATTATATTAATTTTTTAACTTTATTAGTTAGCTTTGAATAAATATTATCAATAAACCATTTTTCACTTGATTTTCTAGGAATATCTTCTACCTTTATCCACTCTAAACCGCTGTTTTCATCAGGTTTTATCGAAAGCTTTATATTTGTATCTGCTTCTAATAAAAATGTCAGATTTAAATGAAGATGTGAAGAAACATATTCACCTTTTTTTATGTGACCATCTACTGTCAGTATTTCCAAAGAAAAAATATCTTCTGATAAAAATTTAATATTTGCAATACCGCTTTCCTCTTCTATTTCTTTTAATATCACTCTTTTTAAATTACTGTCTCCATCAGCATGACCTCCAAGCCAAGCCCAAGAGTTGTATATATTATGAAAACACATCAATACTTTTTCCCTGTCTGGGTTTACTATCCAAGCAGATACAGTAAAATGACATTTTTTATTTTCCCTTGCCAAAATATCCTTTTCACTTTTAAGCATTTCGAGAATGAGTTCTTTATCTTTTTCTTCCTGCTCATTAAAAGGTACATATTTTTCAATATCTTTTTTTAATTTTTTCATATTTTCCCTCTGACTAATTATTCAATCTATAACTTACCAATTGTTTAGACTCTTTTAATAAAAGAATTTTATTTTGCTCCTGGATAAAATTTAGGATTTGAGAAATATTCTTTAGTCTTTTCACGAACTTGTGGAAACAATACAATAAGAGCAATTAGGTTAGGAATAATTACAAGTCCCATTGCGAGATCTTGAATTGTCCATACAAGGTCTATTTTTGTGATTGCTCCAACTATGCATAAAAATGGAAACACATATTTAACTTTAGCTGTTACTCCTGCACCAAAAGCATAAGTGAAACTTTTAGCAGCATTGAACCATTGACCCATAAGAGTTGTAAAACAGAATATTAAAAGAGCAAATGTAGCAACATGTTTTAATGGATACCACACAGTTCCAAATGCCTCTATTGCCATTACTGTTGCACTGTGTCCGCTTTGATACATTCCAGTTACTCCAACTACAAGAGCTGTAATTGTACAGATGATAATTGTATCAACAAAAACTTCTGTTACTCCTGCAATTCCCTCTTCACATGGATGCTCAACTATTGCTGAACCATGTGCAAAAGGAGCTGTTCCTTCTCCAGCCTCATTTGAATACATTCCACGAGTAATTCCAAATTGAAGTGCTCTTGTCATTACATATCCTCCAGCACCGCCTGCCGCTGCCTGCATAGAAAAAGCCTCTTTGAATATTTGAGCAAATACTGCAGGTATATGCTGAATATTTAACAAAATTACAAGAACTCCAGCCGCAATATAAAATATTGACATTATAGGAACAAGAGTTGTTGCAAGATTGGCAACTCTTTTTAACCCTCCAAGAGTTATAGACATTAAAAGACATATCAGACATACTCCTGTTATCCATGTAGGAATATTATAATTTGAATTTAAAATTCCTGAAATTGTATTTGATTGAACAAGATTTGCTCCCATCATTTTTGTGCACATTAAAGCCGCTATAACTATACCAAGCCAAGGTGCTTTCAATCCATCTCTGATATAATACATAGGTCCACTTAAAAAATTTCCTTCTGAATCTTTTCCGCGATACATTTGAGAAAGAACAATTTCTCCATATTTAAGAGCCATTCCAAAACATGCAGCAAACCACATCCAGAACACTGCTCCCATTCCTCCTGCAGCAATAGCTGTTGCAACACCAACAACATTTCCTCCTCCAACATTTCCTGCAAGTGTAACCATCATTGCTTTAAATGAAGATATTGATCCATTTCCTTTTTCTTCATTTCTTGCTCTAAAAGAATCTATAAGAGTTTTCTTTATTATAAATTTGAAGTATCTTATTTGAATAAATCCGTTTGTAAATGTATAAAGAATTCCAAGTCCAAGAAGAACGAATACAAGCCATCTTCCCCATAACCATGAATTAATCAAAACCAAAAGCTGCTCTAACTTATCTATCATTAAGTTTCCTCCCGTTTAAATTAGTATATTCTATTTGTTGTTATAATCTTCTATACTATTCCTTTTCAAAAATAAGTATAATATTTTTAAAATATTTTCCACTATGCCTTTTATGAATAAAATTTTTAATCATTTTTTCCTCCTTTTTTGTTAAAAATAGTCATCAAAAAAATAAAAAGAAGCTTAAAAATCCCCTAGTTTTAACTAAAGAATAGCAGCTTCACACATTCTCTCAGCCTTATTATTTTTTACTACTAATAAGATATCCTTTTTTTCTGATATTGTCAATACTTTTTTATAAAAAAATGTACTAAAAATAAAAAAATTAAATAAAAAATAACCCTAATATCTAAAAAAGATACTAAGGTTACTATAAAAATTTATTTAATTCCTGTCACTAAAATTATTTAACAACAAACTTCTGTTTCCTGTTAAAAGTTATAATAGATTAGGTAATAAAAGCATCAGCTTAGGACAGAAAGTAACTATAACAAGAACCACAAGAAGAGCCACAATAAACGGCATTACTTCTTTTACAAATTCTTTTATAGATACCCGAACTATAGAACAAGTTAAAAACATCATAGAACCAAATGGAGGTGTTACTCCGCCTATCATAATATTGACTATCATAACAAGCCCGAAATGAACCGGATCTATTCCAAGTTTTATAGCTGTCGGTATTAATAATGGAGCAAGGATAATCATTGCTGCTCCACCTTCTATGAACATTCCTACTATAAGAAGAATTGCATTGACTATTAATAAAAATACAATAGGACTGTCTGTTACATGTAATAGATATTCTCCTATCATATGAGGAATTCTTTCCCATGTTAAATATTGTCCGAAAACTCCTGCACCGATTATAATAAACATAACTGTACTTGTCCCGTAAACTGTCTCTTTTACAACACCAATCATATGTGACCATTTAAGTTCTTTATATACAAAGAATCCTACGAACATACAATATAAAACAGCCATTGCTCCTGCTTCTGTTGGTGTAAAAAATCCTACTCTCATTCCAAGAATAATTCCAAATGGAAGAAGAAGAGCCCATACAGATTCTTTTATTTGTGCTCCTACTTCTTTTGCTGTTGCTCTTTTTTCTCTTATTGGTGCATATCCTCTTTTTTTAGATATAATTGTTACTGTTATCATAAGAGCCACACACATAAGCCCGCCGGGAACATACCCTGCCATAAACATTTTTGCAACAGAAACATTTGCTATTAAAGAATATATAATCAGATTTATTCCCGGAGGAATAACAGGTGTAATCGCAGAAGATGCTGCTGTTATTGCTGCTGAGAACGCTTTTGAAAATCCTCTTTTTTCCATTTCAGGAACAAGAATTTTACATTCCATAGCGGCATCTGCATTGGCAGAACCTGAAATTCCACCCATAAGAACACTAAGAAGAATATTAACCTGTGCAAGTCCTCCCTTCATATGCCCTGAAAGTACTTCTGCCATTTTCATAAGTTTATCACTTATTCCGGCATAGTTCATTACAGCTCCTGCCATAATAAAGAATGGTATTGCAAGAAGCGGGAATGACTCAGCACTTTTTATGAAAGTCTGCAGTATTAAATCTGCAAATGTATTTGTATTCATAAAAATAAAATAATATAATGATGATGCAAATAATGCAAATGAAATTGGTATATTACAGAAGAACAGACCAAATAATATAAAAATAGGTATTAATTTTTCCATTTTTCTCTCCTTCTATTTCTTCTTGAATAATACTTTTAAACTGTCAAAAGTAAATCCCAATGAATGAATTACTATTAAACCAAATCCAACTATTAACGCTGAATTTACATAAGCAGATGAAACTCCTAAAACTGATGTAGGTTTATTAATTGCAGACTTAGTAAATATTATACTTAAATATAAAAGTACACAATTCATCATCAGTACAAAAAGATTTACCAATACATTAAATATCTCTCTTCCTTTTTCCGGAAGCATTTGAACCACCATATCAATACCAATGTGCATTTTATGCTTATAGCATGCAGCTCCTCCAATATATATACTCCATATAAAAGATGTTGTTGCTATCTCTTCGGCACTGGAAATCGGTCTTCCCCCAAAAGTTCTAAGCATTACATTTATAATTACACTTGATACAGTAATACATATAAATATTCCTGCTATAAATTCTTCTAAATTAGATAATATCTTCTTTATTTTAACCACCCCTGCAAGTTTTTATAAAAAAGAACTGTTACAAACCTGTATAGTAACAGTTCTTTCAATCTTCATATAATCTTATTATTCAGCTTTTGCTGCTCTGATTTTTGCAAGTTCTGCAAACATTTTTTCATTAAATTCAGGTACACCGATTTGGTCGTAGATTGGCTTAGTTAATGCTGCAAATGCTGGAAGATTAACTTCGTTGATTTCTACTCCTGCTGCCTCAAGATCTTTTATTAATTGTTTATCTAAATCAACCATTCTGATATTGTTATTTACTGCTGCTTTATCAAATTCTTCTTGAATTATTGTTCTCTGCTCTTCAGTTAAGTTATCCCAAACCTTTGTTGAAATGTATACTCCTGCTGTTCCAAGGAAATGTTGAGTTAAAGACATTTTCTTTCTTAACTCATAAGTTTTTGTTAAGTAGTTAGTAGCATAAGAACCTTCTAATCCATCGATTACACCTTGCTGTAATGCAGAAATTGTTTCACCGAAAGGCATAGAAACAGCACTTGCACCCATAGCATTTAATGTATCTATAAACAGTTTACTAGCTGGAACTCTGATTTTTAATCCTTTTAAATCAGCAGGCTCAACAACTTTTTTATCTGTAATAACACTTCTGAATCCAAATATAAAGTCTAAAGATAAAATCTTAATTCCTTTTGCTTCAGCTTTCTTTTTAAGTTCTCCAACAAGATCTGAATGCATTAAAGTTACATATTCATCATAGTTTTCATATAACATAGGTCCTGCAAGAGAAGTAAATTCAGGCACATAGTCTCCAATATAACTTAAATCTTCAACAGAAATAAAATTAGCTCCTCTTACAACCTGCTCTAAACCATCTTTATATATAGGAAGTTCTCCGTTAGGGAATAATATTAATTCTACCTGTCCTTTTAATCTTTCATTGATTCCTTTTGCTGCCTCTTCCATAGCTATATGTGTAGGCTCATTTGTTTTAAAAATATAACTTACTCTGATTTCTAAAGGTTTATCAGATTTTGCTGCTCCATCTTTTTTTCCTCCACATCCAACTGCAAATACAGCTAAAAGTAAAATAAAAATAAGATTTCTAAATTTTTTCATCTCTTTCCTCCTAATAGTTATTTTTAAATTATTTTTGCCGCAAAATAAAAAAAGCTAAAAATAATTTTAGATATTTGATTTATCTAAAACATTTTTTCAGCTTCTCCTCTCTCCAGCTATATTCATTCTAATAAAAAGATACCTTTTTTTTCATATTTTGTCAACTGTTTTTACACTATTTTTACTTTTATCTTTCTAAAATAGAATTTATTTTTTTATTTTAAAACATACACAAATTATTTTATATAAAAAATAAAGCCTGACTGTATTAAACAGCCAAGCTCTGTTTTATTTATTGTTATATTCTGCTATTATTTTTTTTGTAAGCTCAGGGAAGTTTCCTATAATACCGTCTATTCCTTTTTCAATTAAATCACGCATTGTTTCTTCTTTATTTACTGTCCAAGCATTAATCTGCACTCCGTGTGATTTTATCTCTTTTACAATCTCTTTTGTCATATTTGCAAATTGAGGGTGATAGCATTGAACACCAAGATTGTGAGTATATTTTCCTGCATCAACATACCAAGTTTCTGTAAGAAGTCCGTATACTAATTCAGGAGCAATAGCTTTCATTCTTAAAATTGTGTAGTGATTAAAACTTGATATTATTATTCTGTCTGTAAGATTATATTCTTTTATTAAATCCCACACTTTCTGCTCAATTCCGTGATATTCATTTACCCCTGTTTTAAGCTCGATATTTGTAATTATATTCGTATCTTTTACAAGTTCAAAATATTCTCTTAATGTAGGAATAGGATTAAATCCCATCTGTCCTCTATAAGTATATGAAGCATCATATTTTTTTAATTCCTCACATGTAAATGATACTACTAATCCTTTTCCGTCAGTTGTACGATCAATACTTTCGTCATGAATAATTACAACTTCTCCGTCTTTTGTAAGCTGAACATCTAATTCGATTCCGTCAGCTCCTGCCTCTATTGCTTTTTCAAAAGCAATCATTGTGTTTTCCGGATATTTTCCGCTATATCCTCTGTGAGCAAAGTTTTTAACCATTTTTTCCCTCCGTTTTTTATTTAAAATATTTCCAAAAAAATAAAAGGAAGCTTAAAAAATTCTTTAGTCAAAACCAAAGAAACTACAGCTTCACCCATTCTCTCAGCTTTATTATTTTTTACTACTCATAAGATACAATCTTTTTTTATTTTTGTCAATATTTTTATATAAACTGTACTAAAAATAAAAAAGTCAGCCTGATAACAGACTGACTTTCGAACTTATCTGAAAAGATTTGGTATAAACAATGCAATACTTTGTGAATATGTTACAATCAGCAGAACAATAACAAGGGATAATATAAACGGCCATACTTCTTTTATAAAATCCTCGAGTTTTACATCTACTATAGAGCACACTGTAAACATCATAGAACCAAACGGAGGAGTTAATCCACCAATCATAATGTTAACTATAAAGATAACACCAAAGTGAAGAGGGTCAACACCTAAAGCTTTTACAGCAGGAACTAATAACGGAGCAAGAATAACAAGAGCTGCTCCACCTTCTATAAACATTCCGATAAATAATAGAAGCAGATTGATAACCATTAATAATACAAATCTGTTGTCTGTGAAATCCATAAGCCCTTGAGTAATCATTTGAGGTATTCTTTCAAGAGTCATGTAATATCCAAATACTTTGGCAGCAGCAATAATAATCATTACTGAACCTGTACTTTGAACAGTTTCCATTAAAATTATTGGTATATGTTTTAATTTTAATTGTTTATAAACAAAGAAACCAACCAAGAAACAGAATAAAACTGCAACTCCTCCAGCCTCTGTTGGTGTAAACATCCCTATACGCATTCCAAGAATAATACCAAATGGAATTGCAAGAGCCCATATTGATTTAAGAGCCTGACTTCCTATCTCTCTTGGACTTGCCATTTTATCTCTTGAAGGAGCATAACCTCTTTTTGAAGAGATAATATAAACTGTTATCATCATGGCAACAGTCATTAAAATTCCCGGAGTATATCCTGCAAGGAACATATCTCCAACAGGAACATTTGCTATTAAAGCATAAAGAATAAGGTTAGTTCCCGGAGGAATAACCGGACTTACTGCTGAAGATGCTGCTGTTACTGCTGCTGAGAATTCAGGAGAAAATCCTTTTTTAATCATCTCAGGAACAAGAATTTTAGATTCCATAGCTGCGTCAGCATTTGCAGAACCTGAAATTCCACCCATCATAGCACTTAAAAGACAGTTAACCTGTGCAAGTCCGCCTTTCATGTGACCTGCAAGAACTTCCGCCATATTCATAAGCTGCTCACTTATACCTGAATAGTTCATTACAGAACCAACCATTATAAAGAAAGGAACTGCCAGATATGGAAAAGATTCAACAGAAGTTACAAACTGCTGAATAACCATATTCATTGCCATTGTCTGATTTAAAAATATAAAATAAAAAAGTGCTGACCCTATAAGAGCAAATCCTATTGGGATATTCAAGAAAAATAGAACGAACAGCACTATTACTGGTGTCAATGCGTGCATACTTAAACCCTCCCGAATATTAATTTTTGTCTTTTTTGAATATATCTTTAAAACTTTGTACTGTAAACATTAAAGAATATATTGTCATAAGACCAAACGCAAGAATAATTGATGTATTTATATAAGCATATGATATTTCCAGTGCTGCTGTAATTTTTGATGAACCTGAAACATATCCAAAACTAAAATAAAACATCAATCCGCTAAGGACAGTAAGCAGAATATATACTACAAATTCTACTATTTTTCTGATTTTTTTCGGCAAAAGCACCACTATTGCCTCAACACCGATTAAGGCTTTCTGTCTGTATGCAGCAGCTGTTCCAAGGAAAATTGTCCATACAAAACATCCGACTGCAACTTCTTCTGCCCAGAAATATGTAAATTTTAAAACATATCTTGTAAATACATTCATTATAACAACCAGAATAGTTATAGAAATAAATATACTTCCAAGGTACAATTCAAATTTCTTTAAAAAGTCTTTCATTAATCCACCTCACTAAAAACTTAAATCAATTCCCATATTTATAAATAGGGGACTTGCATCCCCTATTTATAAAGTATTATTTTATTCTCTATAATTAGTTTCCGTTTTTAATATCTTCTCTTATTTTTGTAAGTTCTTTCATAATTTCATCGTATATTCCAGGAGTCCATTTAGGGAACATAGAATATACAGGAGCTACTGCTTTGTTGAATGCAGCCATGTCAACTTCGTGGAAGTTTACACCTAATTCTTTTAACTTAACTTCATATTCTTTTTCAAGTTCTATTGTTGCTGCTAAGTTGTCTTGTGCTCCATTGTTAAACTCTTCCTGAAGAATTGTTCTTTGTTCATCAGTTAAACTGTCCCAGCATTTTCTAGAAATAGATACTGCTGATACACCTAATAAGTGTCTAGTTAAAGAGTACTCTTTAACGTTTTCATATTGTTTAGTTCCATAGTAAGTCATGATAGAACCTTCAACACCATCAATAACACCTTGCTGGATTGCAGCATATGTATCTGGATAAGGCATTGCAACAGGGTTTCCACCTAACGCTTCTATTGTAAATGTATATAATTGGCTTGTAGGAACTCTTAATTTTACACCTTTCATGTCAGCCGGAGTTTTAATAACTTTTTTAGCCATTATACTTCTGAATCCAAATAACCAGTCAAGTGATAAAACTTTTATTCCTTTTTCATATGCTTGATTATTTAAGTTTTGTACTAAAGGAGTCTTCATCATTCTTAAATATTCATCAAAAGATGAATATAATAATGGACCAGTTACAGCGTTGTAATCTGGAATATAGTCTCCTAAGAAGTTTACTCCGTCAACTGAAATCCAGTCAGAACCATTTACAACCTGTTCCATTCCATCTTTACCAATTGGAAGAGTTCCGCTTGTAAATAACTGAAGTTCTAATGTCCCGTTACTTCTTCTGTTTACTGCTTCTACAACTTTTACTAATGATTTAGCTGTCTGCTCGTCATCAACAAACTTTGTACTTACTTTAATTACTCTTGGTGCAGGTGCTCCCGCTTCACCCTTGTCTTTTGAACCACCACAAGCAATAAATAAAATTCCTAATAGTGCTGCAAATAACACATTTTTAATTGTTTTTGCCATTTCTTCCCTCCATTCAAAATCTTTTAATAAATTGTGAATACCAGTCTTTAAAAAAAAGCTGAAAAAAGATCCTGCCTCTGCAAGATATTTTCTCAGCTTCTCCTCTCTCTTAGCTAGTATTCTTTTCTTATACTTAAAAGATACTCTTTTTTTTACTTGTTGTCAACCGATTTTTTAAATTTTATGTTCAAAAATAATATTTTTCTTTTTATTTCAAACATTTTATTTTCATATTATACATTAAATATATAAAACTAAAAATCCCATAAATTTTTATCAGTTGTAGATACTCCCTCTGCCCCATTGTTAAGAGCATTGATTATATCTTCTTTTTCGTCAATAAGACCTCCCGTAATAACCGGAACATTTACAAGATTACATATTCTTTTTATTATCTTGGGCATTACTCCCGGAAGAATTTCCACGGCATTTGGTTTATTCTCTCTTATATGCGTTATTGTATTTTTAAATGAAAATGAATCAAGAATAAAAAATCTTTGTATTACACAGACATTATTTTTTCTTGCATAACTGACAATATTATGCTTTGTCGTAATTATTCCATCTACCTCTGTATGATTTATCAGATATTCAACTCCATAATTTGAGCTTGAAAGCCCATCTATCATATCCACATGGACAAAAACTATTTTTCCGGCTTGTTTTAATCTTTTTGTAATTTCTTTTATATTTATCAAGTTTGACATTATCACAAAAACTATCTCACTTCCGCTTGCTACAGCCTCTTCTAAATATAAATCATTTTTAATTGCTGGAATAACAGGATTCCTCTCCAATATTTCTTTTATATCCATTTTTTAACTCTCCTAAACTTTTTTATATATAATAATCATTCTATATTTTTTTTCATAAACAGTCAATAAAAACAAAAGAAATTTTGGAAGTTACCGCCAATAACATTTATATTACAAGGGTTTTGTAATATAAAATTGTATAATAATTATATTTTTCGTTCTGTTTTAAAATATTTTTTCAAAATATATTTGACAACTACAGTTCTTTCTGTTATAGTAATGTTAACAAATTGTAAAATATTGGCATGTGAACCGTGAGCCGTTTAAATTCTGAAGGCGTGTGTTTCAGGATTTTTTGGGTTCTTTTTTTATTTTACAGCAATATTTTTTATAATAAATTTACTATTTTACAAAAGGGGTGAACTCATGAGTCATTTTTCTTTAAATCTCGGTATACAAGAAATTATTTTAAGAATCGTCATAGCAATAGCCATAGGAGGAATGATTGGTTATGAGAGAGGACACAGCAACCGTCCTGCAGGTTTCCGTACTCACATACTGGTTTGTCTTGGGGCTGCCATTGTTTCCTTAACACAAGACCTTCTTAGAATAGATATTTTAACTTATGCTGCTGCACATCCTGATACAGCATCAGTTATAAAAACAGATTTGGGACGAATCGGAGCACAGGTTGTCAGCGGAATAGGTTTCCTTGGTGCAGGAACTATTATGCGTGACAAAGGTGTTATCGGAGGACTTACAACAGCTGCATCTATATGGGCAACAGGTTGTATAGGGCTTGGAATAGGCTGGGGATATTTTCAGCTTGCAATACCCGCAGGAGTTGCTATTTTAGTTGTTCTTGTTACATTGAAAAAAGTTGAACGTTCTTTAATTGATAACAAACATATAGTTAAAATTATTGTGCAGTTTAGACAGGGAACAAGATATACTGACAATCTTCTTCACACTTATGAAACTTTGAAACTTATGGATGTTAAAATTAAAAATCTGAAAAAAGAAACAGATGAGAACAGAGTTTTGTATATACTTATAATGTCTAAGCAGATGGAGGCTTTTGAGCTTATGTCTGAGCTTTCAAAATGCGAGCATGTTTCTCAGGTACAGATACCATAACTCATAAAAATATAATTCCCTAAAAAAGTGAAGTTGTTGTATCTATAATAACAATAGTTTACAACAACTTCATTTTTTATATATTATTTCTTTTTAGGATGAAGTTTTACATATTCATCTGTTGCTTTTACTACAAGTTTATAAAGTACTAAAAGAGCTATCAGGTTTGGAAGAGCCATCAATCCATTGAACAGGTCTGATAAGTTCCATACTAAATCCACTTTTGCTAAAGAACCAAGAAGAATAAAGAAAACAACAATCACTTTATAAATATTCATAGCTTTATTTCCAAAAAGATATTTTACGTTTGCAACTCCAAAATAATACCAACCGATTATAGTTGAAAGAGCAAAGAAGAATAAACACACTGCTATAAATAATCCTCCCATATTTCCAAGAGCAAGTTTAAATGCCTCTTGTGTAAGAGCTATTCCAGGAAGACTGTCTACATAAGGTTTGTTTGTTAAATCAACTTTCATTATAATAACAAGAGCTGTACATGTAAGCACAACGAAAGTATCAATAAATACTGTTATGATTGCAACTGCTCCCTGCTCACAAGGATGATCAACTTTTGCAACTGCGTGAGCATGAGGTGTTGATCCCATTCCAGCCTCGTTAGAGAATAATCCTCTTGCAACTCCATATCTTACAGCCTGCTTTATAGTGATACCAAAAGCTCCTCCCATTACTGCAGTAGGGTTAAACGCTCCTACAAATATCATTTTTAGTGCAGGGAATATTTGAGAAATATTCATTGCTACAATTATTATAGACATTCCAACATACATTCCAGCCATTAACGGAACTATTTTTTCTGTGAAAGATGCTATTCTTTGAGTTCCTCCCCAGAAAATGAAACCAGATATTACTGCTACAAATATTCCTACATATACAGGAGGAATTGGCAGCTCGTTACTGAATGCTGCTGCAATAGAATTAGACTGTACTGCATTTCCCATAAAAGACAGAGCAAGAATACAAGATAATCCAAAGAAAGCTGCCAGCCCTTTGCTGAACCAGTTTTCTCCAAGTCCTTCACTTATATAGAAAGCAGGACCTCCAATTACTTCTCCGCCTATTTTCTTTTTATATACCTGTCCAAGAACAGCCTCTGCATATACTGTTGCCATTCCAAAAAATGCACTCATCCACATCCAGAATATTGCTCCGGGACCTCCTGCTGCAATAGCTGTTGCCGCTCCTGCAAGGTTTCCTGTTCCTACCTGTGCTGCTACTGCTGTTGCCAGTGATTGGAAAGAACTCATTCCATCAGCACCTGCTGCTTCTCCGTTTAAGTTTACTCCTTTTACTACTTTTGTGTAGCCTTCGCCGAATTTTCTAACTTGAATAAATTTTAACTTAACAGTATAAAATATCCCTGTTCCTACTAATAAAAATATCAGTAAAGAATTCCACACAAAACCACTTACACTTTGAACCACTAGATTTAGTTCTTCCATAACATCACTTCCTTAAAAACTTTTTTATAATTTAACACTCTAATTTTTTTACCAGAGTGTCTTTAACAATGAAAAGTATAGGTCATGATACCACATATTACTAAAAATTAAAACTATTTTTTGAATTTTTTAACATCTTTTTTATTTTTTATATTTTTATGTATTTTTATAAAACTTATCATATTATTAACAAACATAGAAAAATTTAATTATGTCGATTTTTTATATTTTTTCTTTCTGATTTTTAAAAATTTTATTTTATATATTTCTATTATTCTATATTTTTCAATTC
>OGZM01001344.1_pt1 | contig 20544 bp, 19 predicted proteins | sample 1576821 | NCBI WGS metagenome assembly OGZM01 (sample SAMEA3541491, study PRJEB24748) | human gut metagenome | biome: human gut; feature: human-associated habitat; material: faeces | place: China | collected 2012
CTTAAATATTTTAGCATATTTTTTGACACAAAAAAAGACCCAAGCTCATTTTTTTAACTTGAGTCTTCAATTTTAATTTATAGCTGAGTAGTTACTTATTATTTTTTAAAACATAAAGCCAATGCTCCTAATAAAGCTGAATCATCTTTTAATTTAGGAAGAACAATATAATCATCTATATTCTTTAAAATCTTATCATTTTGTACATAGTTATTTAGAAGTTTAACAACTCTTTCCTTAATTAAAGTTAAAAGATTTCCTCTCTTTATAATATCTCCACCAATAATAATTTTTTCTGGAGATAAAACAAGAATATAGTTTACAAGAGCATGAGCTATATAGAAAGCTTCCATATCCCAAGCAGGATGATTTTCAGGAATATCTTTAAATTCAACTCCCCATCTTCTTTCAAGAGCCATTTCAGATGCCATTCCTTCAAGACAGTTACCACCATGGAAAGGGCAGTTTCCTACAAATTTATCTCTAGGGTGTCTATTTACAAAAATATGTCCCATCTCAGGGTGTAACATACCATGAACTAATTTTCCTTCAACAATAGCTCCTCCACCTACACCTTTTCCAATAGTTAAATAAATAGTATTAGAGATATTTTTTCCAGCTCCCCAGATATGTTCTCCATATACAGCAGTATTTACAATAGTGTCAAAATAAACAGGTATATTAAGAGCTTTTTCAATCTCTCCAACAATATTAAAGTTTCTCCAAAAAGTTTTTGGAGTAGAAGTGATATATCCATATGTTTCAGAGTCTTTGTGTAGCTCAATAGGCCCAAAACAACCTATTCCAATAGCTTCAATCTTCTTATTTTTAAAGAAAGAGATAACTTTTTCCATAGTAATTTCAGGAGTTTCAGTTTCAAAAGAAACTCTTTCCATAATCTCGCCTTTTTCTGTTCCTATACAGCAAACAAATTTTGCTCCACTAGCTTCAATAGCACCAAAGAACATAAAACCATCCCCTTTAAATACCTTTCTTTTTATTTTACCATTTATTTTTACTTTTATCAAAACTAAAGTAATAAAAATTTGAGATAGAAGAGAAAATTTAGCAATTTCTTAGAAATTATAGTATAATAAAGATGAAAAATACATATAGATTTTAGGAGGAAAAATGGTATTAGCAGGAAATAAGAAAGCATTTTTCGATTATTTCATAGAAGATAAATTTGAAGCTGGAATAGAATTAGTAGGAAGTGAGGTTAAATCTGCAAAGGCAGGAAAATTAAGTATAAAAGAATCATTTATTAGAATAATAAATGGAGAAGTTTTTATCATGGGTATGTCGATTGTCCCTTGGGATTTTGGAAGTGTGTACAATCCTGAAGAAAGAAGAGTTAGAAAACTTCTTTTACATAAAAAAGAGATAAAAAAATTACATGAGAAAGTAACTCAAAAGGGGTATACAATAGTTCCTTTAAATGTTCATCTATCTAAGGGGTATGTAAAACTTGAAATTGCTCTTGCTAGAGGAAAGAAAACTTATGATAAGAGAGAGAGTATAGCTAAAAAAGATGTAGAGAGAGATTTGCAAAGAATGGCAAAAATAAGATAGTATTGAAAAATAGCTAGGTATATGATATAATAATATGAAAATTAAATAATGGGAGTGCAAAGGTTTCGACGGGGTTCTCAGGTTATAGGTAGCAGGTCAGGGTGACCGCTGTGAGAGGTCAAACACATCGTTTAGATGGAAACAGAAATTACGCTTTAGCTGCTTAATAAGTCAGCTCACCTCTGAACATTCTCTTCTGTAAGCGTGTTCAACCGAGGTGTCACTAAAATACAGATTACCCTAAGTGATTTCTCTAAGCTTTAGGGGACATTCTAGAGGATAGCTTTAATCAGCCCTGTCTGTGGGATTGGTTACTGCGAAGTTCAATAGCAGACTAAGCTTGTAGAAGCCTATGGCGCTGGTAATTTCGGACACGGGTTCGATTCCCGTCACTTCCACCATCATTCGCCATGTCCAAACTAGGGAAGAACCTAATGTTTATGGTAATTGACGATTTGTAGATAATAATTTTTGGCTCTTTGTCAAATAGTGTTGGTGAAAAAAACAAATAAATTTTAAAGTAACTCCAGTGATTTTCGCTGGAGTTATTTTGTTGCCAATAAATTATTACTAATTAAAATTCTAGCTCTAAAATGATAAAAACTTTTATATCCATAAGCGGTTCTTTTTATTATTTTTATTTTTCTATTAATTCCTTCTATTAATCCATTGTTATAATCATAAGTTAAACTATTTTCAATGCACTCTAAATATTTTTTTAAAGTTTTTAAAGAAGTTTTCATTATTTCGTTAGAAACATAATAATACTTTTCAATTATAGCTTTAAAATTATTAAATTTTCTATCTTGGATTGCTATCAAAAGTTCTTGATAAATTTCATATGCAATTTTAAGTTCATTATTTTTAGATAGGATTATATCTACCATTTCTTCTTCTGAAAGCAAAGCATAATCAAACATTCTTCCTCTGTTAATTTTTTCAGTTTTTAAATCCAAACAATTCTTTAAAAGGAGAGATCAAAATTTTTTCAATTTATTGTAATATCTATCATCTTTATTTTTGCATTGATTCATAATTTTAACCCTAGTTTTATTAAAACTTCTATTAATTAATTGAACTAAATGAAATCTATCTAAAGAAATTTTAGCATTAGGAAAAAGATCATTAATTAGTGTCATATATGGCTTATAGATATCTATTACAATATGCTTAACTTTTTTACAAGCTTCTAAAGAAAAGCTAGAAAAATATTCTTTTAAATATGATAAGCGCCTATTAGGAAGAATATCAGTAATATTTCCATTATCTGCATTGCAGAAAATGAAAGCCATAGCTCCTTTACAGTCATTAGTAGCTTTAAGTTCATCAAAGCATAAAGCTTGAGGAAGATAATTTTTATTAGGTAAATGTTCCTTAAAAAAAGAATTAATAATTCTATTAACAGTATTTGGAGAAACATTAAAATCAGAAGCAATGTCTTTTTCAGAAATATTTTTTTGTAATTTAAGAGTAATAGCCAATTTAACATCGTTAGAAATACAGCAATTTTTATCAACAATATCAGTTTCAGCGCTGAAAGTTTTACCACAATCTTTACAACGAAATCTTTGTTTTTGTAATCTTAAAATAGAGTTATATTCTAAAATTTTTAGAAGTCTAATATTTGAAGTTTTAGAACCCCATTTAATGATATACTTTCCATGACAGTGAGGACATTGATTAGGGTAATAAGAAAGTTTAGCATGAATAATTTTAGAATATACTCCTTTAAAATTTTCCATAGAAATTCCCTTTTTAGTAAAAGTAATATTTTTATCTTTAATATTTAGTAATAGATTTGAGACAAGTAAACGACCTCCTTATATTTTGTTTGGCGACTTAATTTTATCAGGAAAATTTACTTGTCTCATCTTTTTTTTACAAAAAAGTAAAAAAGGTGTTAATACATTTAAGTACCAACACCAAAAATTATACACCCTGATAGAAAAAGGAACTTACAATGTTGATTTGTGGAGTAAATAAAGAATTAGAAAGAAGATTTGGGGTGTAAAAGAAATAAGAGCTGTTTCTATACAGTTCTTTTTTATTATTAAGAAATTTTTGTAGAAATAACTGCAAGATTATAATAAAAGAATATTGAATAAACTTTTTATATTTGACAAAATAAAAAAAATATAGTAAATACTATATAAAATTAAGTGACCAAAAATTGTCATTTGAAAGGAAGTGGTATTTTGGAAAATATAAATAACTTAAAATGGTTAAAAGAAAAATTTAATTTTATTGATTCTTTTACTGTAGTAGATATAACAGGAAAAATTATAGCTAAAAAAAGGTTTAATCCAAGATTTACAGATCAAGAAAATGAGAAAGATAATTTATGGGCATTAAATAAACACATTTTAGAAGTAATACCTTCATTAAATTTAAAAGATAGTACTTTATTAAAAGCTTTAGAAACAGGAAAAATTTATTATGAAGAGAATCAAGAGATGTGGAATCATAATGGAAAACATATTGTTTGTAATAATTTAACATTTCCAATTATTTCTAGAGGGAAAATAATTGGGGCTATTGAAATCTCAAAAGATATAACTCATTTGGAAATGAAATTAAAAGAAGTTAACTATAAAAATGAAAATTTAAAAGTAGAAGGGAAATTAGCTAAGTATAATTTTGATGATATTATAACTAAAAATTCAAAAGTGAATAAAATAAAAGAACTAGCTAGCAAAATAGCTAATAGTACTTCTTCAGTTTTAGTATGTGGTGAAACAGGAACAGGAAAAGAGTTATTTGTACAGTCTATTCATAATGGAAGCTATAGATGTAGTAAACCATTTATTGCTATAAATTGTGCTGCTATTCCAGAAAATTTATTAGAGGGGATATTGTTTGGAATGAGAAAGGGAGCATTTACTGGAGCTGAAAATAAAAAAGGATTATTTGAAGAAGCTGATGGAGGAACTATATATTTGGATGAAATAAATTCAATGCCTTTATATCTTCAGGCAAAATTATTAAGAGTTATTCAAGAAAAAATGGTGATGCCATTAGGAAGTGATAAGTTAATAAATGTTGATGTTAGAATACTGGCATCAGCTAATAAATCACCTAAACAACTTTTAGAATCAAATGAGTTAAGAGCTGATTTATTTTATAGATTAAGCACGATTACTTTAAATATTCCAGCGTTAATAGATAGAAAGGAAGATATATTATATTTAACAGAATTTTTTATTAGTAAATATAATAAAAAATTTTCTAAACATATATTAGGAATAGATGAAGAAGTAAAAAAATTATTTTTAAATTATAATTGGCCAGGAAATATTAGAGAGTTAGAACATATTATTGAAGCAGGAGTAAATATTACAGAAAGTGAAAAGTTAATAACAATAGAAGTACTTCCAGCATATCTTGAAAATAATAAATCTATGAAAATAGAAGAAGTAAACATTAATAGAAATGAAGAAACTACTTCATTAAAAGATAGATTAAATTCTTATGAGAAAGAAATAATAACAGAAGTAATGATTTCAACTAAATGGAATGTTACAGAAGCTGCCAAAATGTTACAAATACCTAGAACAACATTAAATTATAAGCTGAATAAATATAGCATAAAGTGACAATTTTTAGTTAGATGTGACTAAAAATTGTCACTTTTTCATATAAAATATATAATTTTGCTACAAAAATGGTAGAAAAAATTTGGCATATGATTTGCTATATATAAAAGTAACTATATTAAGACAAAGGAGGAATATTATGGAAATTATAAATGATTATGGTGTATTATCATTAATACCGGCTTTTTTAGCTGTATTTTTAGCATTTAAGACTAAAAATGTGGTTTTATCCTTACTTATAAGTTTAATGAGTGGAACATTAATATTAAGTTCAGGAAATCCTTGGACAGCTTTACAAATGCTTTTTAGTAAATATTTATTTGTAGATTTAGCAGCTGGTAATAATCCACAAACTATAATTATGATGTCTATAATAGGTGGATTTGTAGCATTAATAGAAAAATCAGGAGGAGCACAGGCATTTGCAAAATATGTTTCAAAATCAGTAAATACTAGAACAAAGGCTCAGATATTTTGTTGGTTAGGTGGTTTAGCTATATTCTTTTCAGATTCAGGGAATAGTTTAATGTTAGGACCTATTTTTAGACCAATATTTGATAAATTAAAAGTATCAAGAGAAAAATTATCATATATTCTTGACTCAACTTCATCTCCAGTATGTATACTATTACCAATTACAGGATGGGGAGTATATATTACTAGTATAATAGCGAGTGAATTTAAAACTCTTGGAATTAATGAAAGTGATATGAGTATTTTCTTTAAAGCAATTCCATATCAATTTTATGCAATTTTAGCATTATTACTTATTCCTACCATAGCAATACAAAAGAAGGAATTTGGATATATGGCAAAAGCAGAACATAGAACACTTTATGAAAATAAAATTTTTAATGATTATGTAGATCAAAATGAAATTAATAAAATAGAAGTAATAGAAAATGGTAAAAAAACATCTACTAAAAATATTATTATTCCATTAGGAATCCTATTTGCTGTAATTCTTATTATGTTTATTTCATGGGGATTTCCTACAAGGAATATACCTGGTTCAAAAATTAGAATAGCTTTAACATCAGGATATTTAGTAGCTTCAATAGCGGCAATAATATTAATTGTAAAAGATAAAATAATGACATTTGAAGAATCATTTAGTACTTTTATAGGTGGAATTCAAAGAATGGCTTCAATCTTAGTGGTTATAGTTATTGCTTGGGGGGTTGGAAGTGTTTCAAAAGATTTAGGAACATCAAATTATGTAGTAAATTCTACTTTAGGAATTTTAACACCTAATTTAATACCAGCATTTATTTTTATAATAGGAGTAGTAATTTCTTTTGCAACAGGAACTTCATGGGGAACATTTGCAATACTTCTTCCATTAGGAATACAAATGGCTCATAGTTTTGAAGCATCAATTCCTTTAACAATAGCAGCAGTATTAAGTGGAGGATTATTTGGAGATCATTGTTCACCAATTTCTGATACTACAATAATGTCATCTATGGCTGCTGAATGTAATCATCTAGATCATGTAAAAACTCAATTACCATGTGCAGGAATAGCAGCAGCTGGTTCATTTGTAACATATTTAATTGTAGGATTTATTAATATGAGTTCGATATTAGCATTAGGATTAGCTATAGTAATAACTATAATTATTTATACAATTGCTTGTAAAGTATGGGGAGAATCTTTTTCAAATGTGAAAAATACGGAAGAATAATAATTAGAGGAGGAAATATAAAATGTTACATTCAGAAAATTTTGATGAAAAGATATTAGATAAACATGTTATTGACACAATAAAAGAAGACTTTAAAAGTTTTAATATGCAAATGGATGTACACTTTGCTCATGTAATAATGTTATATGAACAAAATATTATTACAAAACAAGAAGCAGGAAGCATTTTAGGTGCTTTATTTGAAATAGAAAATGATGGTCCAGAGTCAATTCCTATAAAAGAGGGACTAACTGACTTATATTCAAATTTAGAAGAATTTATTGTTAATAAAATTGGAATTGAAGTGGGAGGAAAACTTCATATAGCTCGTTCAAGAAATGATATGAATATTACAATAGAAAGAATGTTTACTAGAGATTCGTTAATAAAATATGTAGACGCTTTAATTTATTTAATGGAGACTCTTTTAGTTGAAGCAGAAAAACATAAAAATACAATAATTCCAGGGTATACACATCATTCACAACATGCTCAACCAACAACATTGGGGCATTTTTATTTAAATTTTTTCCATACTTTTAAAAGGGATATAGAAAGGGCAGAAGCAAGTTATAAACATTCAAATATTTGTTCAATGGGAGGAGCTGCTCTTACTACAACTGGATTTCCAATAAATAGACAAAGAGTGTCAGAGTTATTAGCTTTTATAAAGCCAGTGGAACATTCTATGGATGCAACATCAAGTTTAGATTTCCAATATGAATCTGCATCAGCTATGGCAATTTTTATAAATAATGTAGGAAGAATGATAGAAAGTTTATTACTTTGGAATATAAGAGAAGTTGGACTTGTAAGATTAGCATTAAAATATTGTTCATATAGTACAATAATGCCACAAAAAAGGAATCCAGTGGCTTTAGAGACATTAAGATACTCAGGAGAATGGACATATGGTGCACTTTCAACTATGTTTAATACTTTAAAAGCTTTTACTCCTGGAAATGGAAGGGAACCTGGTTTTGTAACAAGTCTATATATGGAAATATCAGAAAAAATTATACCAAGTATTTATTTATTAGAAGGTATTGTTAGAACTCTTGAAGTTAATAAAGAAAGAGGATTAGAAATAACTAAAGAAGGATTTAGTACAATGACTGAGTTAGCAGATGAATTAGTAAGAAGTAAAAATTTATCTTTCTATGCTGCTAAAAAAATTGTAGGAAAGTTAGTTGTTATTGCACATGATGAAAAAATTCCATGTGAAAAAATAGATAGTAATTTAATAAAAAGAGCAGCAAGAGAAGCATTAAATATTGAAGTAGAATTAGAAGAAGAAAAAATAAAAACTGCTATTGATCCAGAAAAGAATATTCAAGAAAGAGATATTATGGGAGGACCTGCAGTAACTGAAACAGAAAGAATGGTAAAAGAAGGAAAAGTTTATATTGAACAGATGAGAAATAAATGGACTGAAATAAGAAATACTTTAGAAAAAAGTCATGAAAATCTTAGAAATTTAGCTAAAGAAATTATAGGGTGATGAAAATGACACTTATAGAAATATTTTCTGAATTTATTTGTAAGAAAGATATGGATTTTTCGCAAAAGGCATTAGAACTTTCAAAAAATTCAATTTTTGATTGTATAGGCGCTATGATAATGGGAAGTAATTCTAAAGTAATAGATAAATTACAAAAAAATATAAATACTTTAGGGGATGCAACAATTTTAGGAAAAGGAAAAAAGTATTTCTTGGAAGAAGCAGCATTTGTTAATGGAATATCAGGTCATGAATTTGAATTAGATGATACTTCTTCTTCAAATTTAGGTCATCCTACAGTAGCAGTTCTTCCAGCATTATTAGCAATAGCAGAAAAAGAAAAAAAATCAGGAATGGAATTAATAAAAAGTTTTTTAATTGCTACAGAAATAGAATGTAAGATAGGAAGAATATGTGCTAAAGAACTTCATAAAAAAGGATGGCATGCAAGTACTATAACAGGTATTATAGGAGCAGCAGCTGGAGGAGCATATTTATTAAATTTAAATAAGGAAGAAACAGAAAATTGTTTAGGAATAGCTGCCTCTATGGCATCAGGAGTAAGACAAAACTTTGGAACAGAAACAAAATCAGTTCAAATAGGATTAGTGTCAAAAAATGCTATAATAGCTTCATACCTTGCAAAAAATGGGATAACTGCTAGCAAAGAAGCATTAGATGGAAAAGAAGGGTATTTATATGAATATGCAGGAAAACATTATGATTCTTCAGAATTTCCAACAGTAAATTCTTTAGGGCATGAGTTTGATATTTGTTCTCCAGGATTTACATTAAAGCGTTATCCTTCATGTAGTAGTACTCACAGGGCAGTAGATGGCTTTGTAGATATTTATACACAAAATAAATTTAGTATAGATGATATAAAGAAAATAAAAATAGGTCTTGGTGAAGCTGCATTAAGAGAATTAGTAACACCAAATCCAAAAACTGGAGAAGAGGCAAAATTTAGTATAGGATTTCAAATAGGATTAATGATGTTAGAAATTCCAAATTTACCAGAAGCATATACTGAAGAAAATATCTATAATAAAGAAGTTCAAAAGATAATAAATAGAACAGAGTTATATCATGAAGAAAGATCAGATAACTTGCCTAGTGAAATGGGAGTAGGTCCTGCATATGTTGAAGTAGAATTAAATAATGGACAAAAATTTTTAACAATAAAAAAATTTCCTAAAGGGCATTTAATAGAACCTTTTTCAAAAGAGGAACTAATAGCTAAATTTAAAAAATGTACAGAAAATATAATTTCAGAAGAAAATATAGAAAAATTATGTCAATTGTTATATAATTTGGAAAATGAAGAAAGTATAGAAAAAATATTAGAACTAACTTATTAATTATAAACAGAGACAGTTACTTAAATTAGTAACTGTCTCTGTTAAAGGGCTTTTTAGAAGTGATTGTCATGGCTAAGGAGTGTTGACTCTCACTTCAACCAAAATGAAAATAAACTATTTTAAAGTTAAGTCATCTTTTGATATAGATCAATAGATGGCTTTTTTTGTCTGTTAAAAAAGTAGATAAAATATGTTAAAATTATAGAAAATAAAGTTAATAATTTATCACAATTTTAAATAAAGAGGGGAAATTATGGAGAAAAAAGAGTTTTATTGAAATGGAAAATATGAAAAATTTAGTGAAGTAAATGGTGTAAAAGATGGAAAAGCTATTTATTAAAGATTATTGTTTAAAAGTAAAAGAATAAGGGAAATTAAAAAGCTCTCTATGATACAAACTCATAAAGAGCTTTTCTATTAGAGCATATATTGTGTATTATAAAGTTCGTGGTAGAAACCATTTTTCTCCATTAATTGAGAATGTGTTCCCTGTTCAATTATATGTCCATCTTTTAAAACTAAAATAAGATTAGCATTTTTAATAGTAGAAAGTCTATGAGCAATAATAAAGCTTGTTCTACCTTTTACTAAGTTAGAGATAGCCTTTTGTAATCTTATCTCTGTTCTAGTGTCAACTCCACTTGTAGCCTCATCAAGTATTAAGAATTTAGGATCTGAAGCTATAATTCTAGCAATAGTGATAAGTTGTTTCTGCCCTTGAGAAAGTACCATATTATCTTCACTAACTACTGTATCATAACCTTGAGGTAGTTTAATAATAAAATCATGAGCACAAGCAAGCTTAGCACTTTCAACAACCTTATCAAAATCAATTTCACTATTTTCATAACTGATATTCTCTCTAATAGTTCCAGTAAATAGCCAACTATCTTGTAATACCATTCCAAAAAGTTTTCTAATATCCTTTTTCTTATAAAGCTCAATATCCTTATCATCTAATAATATTTTTCCAGAAGTAATATCATAAAATCTCATTAATAAATTAACAATAGTAGTTTTTCCTCCACCAGTAGGACCTACAATAGCCACTATTTCTCCATGTTCAGCTTTAAAAGATAGATCTTTTAATACAGGAGTATCTTCGTTATATGAGAAATTAACATCTTTAAATTCAATTTTTCCCTCTAAAGAGTTTAAATCAATATCCAAAGTTCCTCTTTCAACATCTTCAGGCTGATCAATAAAGTTAAAGAAACGTTCAGCACTTACAATTACAGTTTGAACTATACTATATGCCTCAGAAATACTAGCAATAGGACGATTAAAAAGTTTTGAATAGATAACAAAACTTGAAAGTCCCCCAAGAGTTATTTTTCCATTTAACATAAAGATAGCTCCAATTAAAATTATTAAAGAGTAACCTAGGTTTCCAATAAAGTTTAGAGTAGGAAAGTTAAATCCTGCTAAAAATAGAGATTTTATAGCATTCTCTTTATAGTTGGAGTTTAATTCACGGAATTTAGAAATAGCTCTCTCTTCATAGGAGAAAGATTTAACCTCTGCTTCACCAGTTAAGATCTCATCAACATACCCATTTAGTTGCCCTAAATACTTTTGTTGAACTCTTCTTTTCTCTCTACTTTTTTTAGAGATTTTCTTTAAAAAGTATCCAGTAAATGTAACTAAAAATATCTGTATCAAAGTTAGAGATGGACTTATATATAGCATAATCCCCAAGGCAGTAGATATTGTAAGAATATTTACTACAACTCTAGTTCCTATTTGAGATAGAGAACCACTGATATTATCAATATCATTTATCATAATAGTTATAATATTCCCTTGAGAGATTCCATCAAAATATTTAAGAGGGAACTTGTGAATCTTTTCAATTCCATCTTTTCTCATGCTGTTTACAATATCTTGAGAGATAATATTCATTTTTATATTTTGTATCAATGTCAATACAGCACCTGTAATATATGAGAAAAGTAAAAGTATAGATATTTTCCCTAGTTGTATATAATTTGCTTTCTCCATATGAAAATGTATCTCATTAATTCCCTTACCAACTAAATATGGTCCAACTAAAGTAAGAAGATTCCCAATAATTGCTAGAATAATAAGGAAAATAAATTCAAATTTATATTTCATAAGATATGGAAAAAGTTTTTTAAATATATTATTTTTCACAGTATCTTCCTCCTGGAATACAAATTTCTTGTGACTCACAAATTTCTCTATACACTTCACAATTTTTTACAAGATTATCATGAGTGTCAAAACCTGCTATTTTACCATTGTCAAGAACAATAATTCTATCATGTTTCATCAAAGATGCTACCCTTTGAGAGATAGTAAGAATTGTTGTATTTTTTAGATAGTTCTTTAATTTATTTTTAAGATTGTATTCTGTTATAAAATCAAGAGCACTAAAACTATCATCAAAAAGTAAAATTTCAGGTTGCTTTATAAGTGTTCTTGCTATTGAGATTCTTTGTTTTTGTCCACCAGAAAAATTCATTCCACCTTTAGTTACATTTGTTTTATACTGATCAGGAAGTTTTTCTATAAACTCTGTTCCCTGCACAATTTCAGCTATCTCTCTTATCTCTTCATCACTTGCATCTTCTTTACCCCAACGGATATTTTCTTCTATTGATTGAGAAAATAGAAAAGATTTTTGTAGAACTATTCCAATTTTGTCTCTTAACTCTTTTTCATCATATTTATTGATATTTACCCCATCAATTAGAAGCTCACCTTTTGTAGCTTCATAAAATTTTGGTATAAGAGATATAAAAGTTGTTTTTCCAGAACCGATACCACCAATGATACCGATATTTTCTCCTCTTTTTATTTTTAGATTAATATCTTCTAAAATATATTTATCTGTTCCATCATATGAGAAAGAAAGATTTTTAAACTCAATAATATCATCAGTTACTAATTTTTCAAACTCCTCTTGAGACATATTCTCTATATTTTCAGATAAAATCTCCTTAACCCTTTTATATGATATTGCTGTACGGCTATAAAGAGTAAATAGGAATGATAGAGCATTCATAGAGAATAAAAGCATATTTAAGTAGTTGATAAAAGCTACAACTTCTCCTAGGTGCATCTTCCCATAACTAACTCTTATTCCTCCAAACCAAAGAACAGCTACAACCCCTAAATTCATAATTAATGTTATAAATGGTAATTTACTTGACATTAAATTATCTGCTTCAATAGTTTTATTTTTAAGATCATCATTTCTTAATCTGAATTTTTCCTTTTCAACACTCTCTTTAGAAAGAGCTCTAATAACTCTTATTCCAGTCAGATTTTCTCTTAGAACAAGTGTTAAACTGTCTAATTTTTTTTGAACTTCACTATATTTTCCAAAAGATTTTTTCATATAGTAAAGTGTACTTCCTACTATTGAGGGAACAATTACCAAAAATAGTATAGATAGAACAGGATTGATAGTAACTGCCATGAATACAGCTCCTATTCCTGTTACTAACCCTCTAAGAACCATTCTTACACACATAAGAAACATATTTGTAATTTGATCAACATCTTTAGTTATTCTAGTAATTAGAGAAGCTTGAGTATATTTGTTCAAATGTACAAAGTTAAAATTTTGAATCTTTGTAAAAACATTATCTCTTAAAGAAGCACCAAAATTTTGAGTAGCATGAACTGAAAAATAGTTACACAAAATAGATGATAAATATCCTCCAAGAGCAATTCCAACCATAGTTAATCCCATTTTAATTATGTAATTCATATTTTGATTAGCTACACCAATATCTATAATTTTTGCCATAATTAAAGGGAGAGATAGATCACAAAAAGCTTCAGTCATTTTAAAAAGAGCTGCTACTGAAGCTTTAGGTATAAAGGGTTTAAAGTATTTGAACATTTCTCCTCCAGTTAAATTTTAAATAATTACATTAAATTTTAACATATATTTTCTAATAAAAAAATATCTATTTTTCAAACCAAAATCTCACTTTTTTAGGTAAAATATCTAAATATTTTTCTATAAAGAAAGTAATTTCTTTAGATTCTATTTTTTCTATATTTTTATATTTTTCAAGATTGTATATATTATCATTAGTTGCAAAAAGAAAAATTTTCATTTTTTTAGAAAGATCAAAATATTCATCAGCATTGATATTTGTATTTCCACTCTTTACTTGGACACCGTATAAATTTCCTTTGATATCTATAAGTTGAAATTCAATTAAGCTAGTATCTTCTTTACAAGTAGACGTATAAATATATAATTTTTTTTCTATTTGAAGATATAAGCCAACTATTTCTTCAATATCTTCAGCACTCAATAAATTTTTCCAATCAGCTATAGGGAAATGGATTGAGTTATTTTCTATGTTAATTTTACAATATAGTGATAATTCATTTTTATTTTCATAGACTTTTTGAAGAGTGCTAGGATTTCTAAAACTAGCAATTATTTTTCCAGGAACTTCATTTTCTACAAAATCTTTTTTTAACCATTTTACTTTTCTATAAAAACCAATTTGATATCTATTTGGAATAAAATCTTCATTTGGATAAGTATTATATAAACAATTTTCATCAATAATAATTCCTAGTTTATAAATACCATCACATCTTGTCCAAATATAATCACCTTTTTTCATTCTATTAAAAAGAATATTAGTATATGTGATATATGATCTTGTTCTATAATTAGATTTTTTTAAACTTTCATAAATATGTTCTTTTATAGCATGAGCAGAAATATTAATATTTTCTAGTCCAAGTAAAAAATTTTCTTCTTTACTCCAACCAATTCCTACGAATTCTTTTTCAATCCATTTTTTAAAAGATTCTTTGTGTTCAACTAATTGACTACCAGGTTTACAATTTATTCTCCATATATTCATAGAAAATACCTCCTTTTATTTTTATATTTCCTATAACCTTGAACGTTAAAAAATCAAAATATCAGTTAATTCATTTTTTCTCTAGAGAGATTATATCATTTTTATTATTACCTTAAAATTATTAATTAAAATAAATAAAAAAAGGAACTAAGATTGACTTAGCTCCTTAAAGTTTCAAGACTAAACTAATTATCTAACTTTGATATTAGCTGCTTGAGGACCTTTTTGTCCTTCAATGATATCAAAAGTTACTTCTTCATTTTCATTTAAAGTTTTGAATCCTTCTTTTTGGATTTGAGAGAAGTGTGCAAATACATCTTTACCATCTTCACCTGTAATAAATCCAAATCCTTTTTCTTGATTAAACCATTTAACTGTACCTTTCATTGTGTACCTCCATAAAATATTATTGAACAATAGAACTCGTGACATTTTGATAGTAACTAAATTAGCTACCATGAAAATCTTAATAAACATAAAGGTATTTCTGAAAGAATACTTTAAATATTAAATCTCAAACTTCAAAACTCATAAATTTATTATTGCTATACAGATAGTATACTACACTTTTCAATATTTGTACAGCTTTATTTTTATTGACAGAAGAAAAATGAAATAGTATAATATAAAGATAACAATAAAAAAACTATTAATACGTAGCAGGTGGGCAGCTTATAACCCATCTGCTTTTATTTTTTTTAGGAGGAAAAAATGTTTAAATTAGATAAAAAATTTATAAAAACTTTGATGCTTTTAGCAATCCCAATTATTTTACAAAGTTTGGTAACAGCATCACTGAATCTTCTTGATAACTTAATGATAGGTTCATTAGGAGAAAATGAGATTGCAGCAGTAGGAATATCTAATCAATTTTATATGCTATATTACTATACAATTATGGGAATTACTCTAGGAGCAGGAATATTTATGTCACAGTTCTGGGGGAAAAAAGATGTGGCAAGTATTCATAAATTTTTAGGTATCTCATTGGTAGTTGGGATGATAAGTACAATATTTTTTGCAATATTGGCATTTGTCTTTCCAGAGATAATAATGAAAATTTTTACAGATGAAAATATTGTTATAGGGCAAGGGGTTGCATATTTAAAAATGGTAGCTCTGAGTTATATTTTTACTACTGTATCTCTTTCTTATGCAGCAGCTTTAAGAAGTATAGGACAGACTAAAATTCCTATGTATGGAAGTTTAGTAGGACTTGTATTCAATGGAATTTTAAACTATATATTTATCTTTGGTAAGTTTGGGGCTCCTGTTATGGGAGTTGCTGGGGCTGCTTTAGGAACTACTGTTTCAAGATTTATGGAGTTAGCTTTCATACTATTTATTATTTATAAAAATAAAAATGTTGTAGCAGGAAAAATTTTACAACTTCTTGATTTCAATTTTAATCTTGTAAAAAGATATTTTATTACAGCTACTCCTGTAGTTTTTAATGATGTAATGTGGATAGCAGGAATTACAGCTTATTTTATAGCTTATTCAAAATTAGGAATAAATGCTACTGCTACAATGCAGATAGCAAATACGATTAACAATGTGTTTAATATTTTTGGAATAGGGATAGCTTCAGCTTCAGCTATTTTAATTGGAAATAAGATAGGTGCAGGAAAAGAGGAAGATGCCAAAGAGGATGCAATTAAAATATCAGTTTTTGGAGTTCTAATAGGAATTATTATAGGAGTATTCTTTTTCTTTTTAGCTCCTTTTATAGCTATGTTATTTAAGATAACTCCTGAAACTTATCACAATGTAATTGTAGTATTAAGGGTAATGGCTATTGTTCTACCATTGAGATTTTTCGGAATCACTCAAATTATAGGTGTATTACGTGGTGGTGGAGATGTAATGTATGCAATAGTGACAGAACTTGTGGCAGTATGGTTAATAGGAGTCCCTCTTTCATTTGTAGGAGCAGTGTATTTTAAGTTTCCTATAACAATCGTATATATTCTAGTTTGTTTAGAAGAACCATTCAAAGCTATTGCTACTTATCCTAGACTACGTTCAGGTAAATGGATAAAAAACTTAGTTAAGAATTAAAAAAATGAGCTTTAGGGCTCATTTTTTTATAACTCCTTAAATAACAGATTATTTAAAATATCTGTTGGATCTGCATTTCTATATTTTTCTCTTAACTTTTTTTCTTTTTCAAGTTTTTCAAGAGTTTCTTTATCAGTTGCAACTTTTTTCTTTTTTTCAGGATATTTTTCTATTTTATATCCCTTAACTATTTTACTATCAATATCAAAATATACTTCTAAAAAAGTTTCTTTAATTACTTTTTGACTATAAACTATCTCAACAGGAAGCAAAGCTTTTAATATCTTTTTATTTTGAACACTGTTTTTAGTGTAATAAGTTCCTTTGTGATAGATATAAGTGTATGGACTCTCTTTTCTTGAAGCTATAAAATATGGTTTTCCAAAGATATCTATAATATCCTTTTCAGTTGTTTTATTAATAGCTATTAGTGGAGAAAGAGAGTTTTGTAACTCATTATTTAATCTTAAATTTTTTAATGAAGTACAGCTAGAAAATAGGATTAGAAATATTAAAAAATAGTATTTTTTCAAGCTATCCCTCCTTTCATTTTTTAGAATATAGTATATCATAAAAAAAGTTAGAAAAAAATATTTAATTATAGGTAAATAAAAAAGTTACCTCCTAAGAAGTAACTTTTTAAATATAAATTTAAAATTTGATTCTATTTATTTTTATCTGCTATAATAGCTCCAGCAGCAGCACCAACTCCAGCACCAACTATAGTACCAGTGTTTCCACCAATAAGATGTCCAGCTACAGCTCCAGCAGCAGTTCCAGCAGCGATATGTTTTTCAGTACGAGTACATCCAGCAAAAGCAAGTACAGAAATAGCCAAAATTATAAATAATTTCTTCATATAATTACCTCCTGTTTACATTATAAGAGTCTCTTTAATAGAATTATACACCAAAAAATAGAAATTTCCTAGAGCTTTATAATAATATATTTCTTGTTTTTATAATTTACAATCTCTTGAGTTTTTTTATTGATCTTTCCAAATTTTCTATGAGTATATTTTCTAGCATGTTTAGGTGGGTAATCTTCAAAAGTTCTTGATCCCATAAGAGCTATGGTATATTCTAGTTCAGCTTTATCAGGAGTAACAAGATAATCTTCTCCAGCAAAAGAGAACAAAATACCTGGATACATATGATCCCCTTTTATCTGTTTAAAGTTAAAAGGTTTGCCTAATTTTTCAACTAAATATTGCCCTAGAGCATTTATTCTATCTATCATCTATCTTTTCACCTTTTTCTTCTTAGTTGTAGTTTTTCTTTTTGTTTTATTTTTAGATTCAGTTGTTATTTTCTTTTTAACTATCTCTCTTCTTTCAATAGTTTTTTTCTTAGCAACTGAGTAGCCAAAACTTCCAATAGCCTCTTTTGGCATTGGGAAATATTCACCATGAGAATAAGCAATAAGATTAGCCCATTCAAAGTGAATTTTTTCATTTTCATCTAATAATCTTGAGTCAATATGTGAGCATAGAACTTCAGCTAAAAAAAGATCATGAGTTCCAAGAGGAATGATCTGTTTTACCTTGCATTCAATATTAATAGGACATTCTTCAATATATGAAGATTTTACCTCTTTCCCCTCTTTTAAAGTGAATCCCATCTCTTTAATCTTATCATTTGTTCTACCTGAACGAACTCCACAATAGTCAGTTTCTCTAGTTAGCCTTCTTGTAGGAAGATTAACAGTAAATTCCATAGTCTCTTTTATATATTCATAAGATAATCTTTCAGGTCTAATAGATATTGAAAGCATAGGAGGTTTTGTACAAATAGTTCCTGTCCAAGCAACAGTAAAAACATTATCTTTACCTTCAGAATTTTTACTTGTTATTAAGACAACAGGAACAGGATTTAAAACAACACTTCCTTTAAAAAGTTTTTTTTCCATATTTATTCCTTTCGTAATTTATATTTTCTTAAAAATTATATCATTTTTTCTAAATATGTACAATTATTAACTGTTAAATTGTTGCTTATAAAAAGAGCTTATGATATACTAAAATTATAAAGTTGGGTAAAAGGTGAAACTTATGAATAATTATGTTATTTTGAAAGGTAAAAAAGATAGACTAGTAATACACTTAAATTCAGAGGTAGACTTTTTAACTCTTAGGGACAGTTTAGTTGAAAAGATACGAGAGGCTAAAAATTTTATTGGGAATGTTCATTTAGCAATAGAATTTTCTAATAGAGTTTTAACTGAATTAGAAGAAAATGTTCTTATTGATTTGATTAAGTTAAATAGTGATATAAATATTACTTATGTTTTTTCTGAAAGTGGTTCAGGAGTGAACAGAAAAGAGAAGATCAAATTTTTTAAAGCAGTAACTGAAGAGGGACCAACTAAATTTTTTAGAGGAACTCTTAGATCAGGAAGTAAAATAGAGTATGATGGAAATATAGTTGTTATTGGAGATGTAAACCCTGGAGCTATGTTGAGGGCAAAGGGAAATATAATAGTATTGGGGCATTTAAATGGAGCTGTTTATGCAGGGTTAGACGATGATAAAGATGCTTTTATAGGTGCTAACTATATGAATCCAATTCAACTTGTAATAGGTAGTACAACAGCTAAACCTATGCAAAAAGAGATATTAGATACAAATAAGGTAGATAGAAGGGGAGGCTTCAAGATAGCCTACATAAAAAATAGTGAGATATTAATAGAAGATTTTAGTGCACGTTCATACAATGAGTAACTAAAACTTTAAGTTAGGAGTGGTAAAAATGGCAAAGGTGTATGTAGTGACATCAGGAAAAGGTGGAGTAGGAAAAACTACTACTACTGCTAATCTTGGAGCTGGGTTAGCTTTAAAAGGAAATAAAGTTCTTTTAATAGATACAGATATTGGGTTAAGAAACCTTGATGTAGTAATTGGATTAGAAAATAGAATTGTTTATGATCTAGTTGATGTAATAGAGGGAAAATGTAGAATTGCACAAGCTTTAATAAAAGATAAAAGATGTTCAAATCTATGTTTATTACCAGCTGCTCAAATTAGAGATAAAAATGATATCAATGGAGATCAAATGAAAACTCTAATTGATGCTTTGAGAAATGATTTTGATTATATTATAATTGATTGTCCAGCAGGAATAGAGCAAGGATTTAAAAATGCAATAGCTGCAGCAGATGAGGCAATAGTAGTTACAACTCCAGAGATTTCAGCTACGAGAGATGCTGATAGAATAATAGGGCTTTTAGAGGCTAATGAGATAAGAAATCCAAAACTTATTGTAAATCGTATAAAAATGGATATGGTAAAAGCAGGAAATATGTTAAGTGTAGAAGATATTCTTGATATACTTGCAATTAAATTATTAGGAGTAGTTCCTGATGATGAAAATATTGTTATCTCTACAAATAAAGGAGAACCTTTAGTGTATAAAGGTGAGTGTTTAGCAGCTGATGCTTATAGAAATATAGTGGAGAGAATGGAAGGAAAAGATGTTCCGTTTTTAAATCTAGATGTAAAACTTGGGTTCTTTGAAAAATTAAAAATGGTTTTTGGAAAGTAGGTAGAAAGAATGGGAATTTTTGACTTTTTTAAGAAAGAGGATAACAGCTCTAAAAATATTGCTAAGGATAGACTGAAATTTGTTTTAATCCATGATAGAGCTATGCTACCAGCAAGTGTTTTGGAAGAAATGAAAGATGAGATAATAGCTGTTATATCTAAATATGTAGATATTGATAAAGAGGCTCTTAATATAGAGGTAACTGAAAACCCAGAAAATAAAAGAAGTACAGCCTTAATAGCTAATATTCCATTAGTGGCTAAAAAAGAAAAGAATAGTTAAAAAAGAAAGAGGTAGTTTTGCTAACTACCTCTTTTGTAACTACTCAGCTATGTAGTTACAAAAAATTAAAAATCAGCTAAAAA
>OGZM01001362.1_pt1 | contig 20346 bp, 17 predicted proteins | sample 1576821 | NCBI WGS metagenome assembly OGZM01 (sample SAMEA3541491, study PRJEB24748) | human gut metagenome | biome: human gut; feature: human-associated habitat; material: faeces | place: China | collected 2012
ATTTCGTAACTCTCTCTAATATTCTTCTCCAAATTCCATTTTAGCTGATATTTGGGAAAGAAAAAATAAATTACAATTTATACTTACCAACCAATTATTCTATTTGAATCTAATTTTTCCAATTGATTATTTATCTCTGAAGTTCCTATATCTAAAACTTTCTTTATCATCTCATTTTTCCCTATTACAAATCTCTCAGGTTCACTTACAGGAAATCTATACATATCTCTTGGTAAAATTCTCAAAGGATAGTATCTTGTCCAAGCTACCTCATCAACATATCTAATTGTTTTACTATCACTTACTATCTCCCTTGCTCCTTTTCTCTCACTTAAAATATATGATAACCCATACTCAGCAACGGTTGTTTTAACATATCTCTCATATCTATAAAAAATCTCTACTTCATACTCCTCTTGAACTGGAACATACTTTACCTTCTCCACAACCTGTCCATTAACTACCTCTTCAACTACAACTCTCTTTATAACAGTTCTTGTTCTAGTTTCAAAATAACTATCTATTCCACTAAACATTTGAACAGTAGGTGGAATATATTTAAAGTTTTCTAAATCTATTTTTAGATCAAGATTTGCCCTCTCTCTATTCACAGAAAATAGTGGATAGGATTTAATATCATTTTGAACAGCTGTTCTAAATCTACTGAAAAATTGATCATTAACTCTACTTCTAGAGATCTCTAAATTAAATCTTCCCTCAGCATTTTTTCTACTTTCATTATACCTGTTTAAAATATCCTTTCTATTATCTACATTATATTTTTTAGCCTCACTATAGAACCCAAATTTTCTAAGTTTATCTTCATAGTTAGTAGCTAAGAAATTGTTTCCAATCTTATAGAAACTATCTGAAGTCTCTCTCTTTATTGAAGTTTGCTCCTCAAAAGGTGGCTTTATTATAGCTATCTGATTTTTACTAGCCTCTGGCAAAGCATAATATGTCTCTTGTACCCTTAAAAGATTTAAAAGGGCTTTAGTATAACCTTCGATGTCTCTATCTTTAGTTCTCTCAATATTGCCATAATATTTTCTCTCACCTTCTGGATAAATTAATTCAAAAGCATCTAATGTTCTTCTATCATTGGGATCATTTTTCAATATCTCCAATAAACTATACAAAGATTTTGTATAATCCCCTTTTTCAGCAATTTTATAGGCATCTCTCACTTGAAAATAGCTACAACTACTTAAAATTAATATTAAAGTTAAAAGAAAAATTATTTTTCTCTTCATCTTCCCTCCTTATTTCAAAGTTTCTTTCTGTTTTTTCCTTTGAATTTTCTCTATATTTTTCAATTGTATTTTCCAAGGAATAAATCTATTTAGATAATATAGAATCTTGTTTACCTTCCCAGGAATTGAAAGATTTTTTCCTGAAATATAATCTCTATAACATTGATTGGCTACCTCTTCTGGAGTGGTTACATAGAGTTTTTTTGCCCCTTCTATCTCCCTGTTCATTCCCTTAAAATTAGTTGCTGTTGGTCCAGGGCATAACAACATTATCTTTATATTTTTCCCCTTGCTTTCTTCTATCAAACCAAAAGTCAAACTATTTACATAAGCTTTTGTAGCATAGTAACCACACATTAGAGGTCCTCCAACTTGAAAACCAGCAGTAGATGAGATATTGATTATCCCTCCCTCTTTTCTCTCTAACATCTTTTTATAAAAATACTTAGTCAATGTCAAAAGAGCTTGAATATTGATATCTATCATTCTTTGCTCTTCAATCATTGATATATTTTCAAACTCCCCAATCTCTCCTATACCAGCTCCATTGATCAACAGGTTAATCTCTATATTTTCAATCTCTTGTAAAAATTTTTTAATCTCCTCTTCCTTTTCAATATTCCTACTATATATCTTTATCTTATCCCCATATTTTAATTTTAACTCTTCCAATATTTTTTTATTTCGTCCAACAGCTAATATATTCCATCTATTTCTATAAAACACCTCAATTAGTGCTTGTCCTATACCCCCTGTTGCCCCTGTTATTAAAACATTCATAATATCCTTTCCTTTCATCTATATATTTAATTATACCCTAGGTTTCAGTAAATTCCAATATGTTTAGATACGAGAAAAAAATTTTATTTAAAAAAAGGAATTTAATTTTTTTAGCCAATATAATTAAAGTGAGGTTAAAAAATTAACAATAAATTAAGGAGGAATAATGTTTAAAAGAGAAAAACTGAAGCAACAAGTATCTGTACTCTTTCTAACTCTTTCTTTTTTTAGCTATACTGAAGAGAAGCCAATTTACAACGATAAGGATGTTAAAGAAAGAATCAATGTAAAAGAAGGAGAGATTTTTTACAACAATGGAGTCATTAAAAATAATGATTCACCAGGAGTACAAGCTTTAAAAAATTCTACTGTTTATAATAACAAGACTATCTCAAATAAAGGGGATTATGGTATTGAAGGAGAGGGAGCTTTAAACATTACCAACAACCTTCATGGAGTTATCAGTAATGGTGGTAGTGTTGGTATTGGATTATATAATGGAAATATAATAAAAAACAGTGGTATGATAATGAATAAAGGAAGTTATGGTATTGAAGGAGATAATGTAGTATCTGTTACTAATGAAGATAGTGGTTTCATCAACAACTATAATGGTTATGGAATTAAAATAGTTAATGGGCAAAATATAACAAATAAAGGAGTAATAGAAAATAAAGGGAATTATGGTATTTATGCTGATCATGTTAATGAAGTTTTAAATAATGAAGGGGCTATTATTAAAAATACTGTTGAATATGGAATCTATTTAGAAAATTCAAAATTCACTAATAAAGGGATTGTTAGTAATGGAAATAATTATGGAGTTTATGTTAAAAATAGTAATTTTGAAAATTCAACTTCTGGAATAATAGAGAATAAGGGAGATTATGGTGTTGTAATTGAAGGAAAAAGCTACGGTGTAAACTATGGAACTATTGCCAATGAAGGAGATTATGGAGTTCAAGTTGAAAATTCAGGAACTTTTATTAATCATGGAACTATCTCACAAAAAGGAGAAACTGCTATTCTCTTAGGTGAGGGAGATAACATTTTAGAATTAGGAACAGATTCAAAAATAAAGGGAGTTATTGAGGGGAGCAGAGGAACTGACACTCTGATTTTATCAGAAACCTCTACTAGTAGTGAAACTGCAAAAATAGATTATAAGATAAAAAATTTTTCAAATATTGCAGTTCAATCTGGAGAGTGGACTCTTGACACTGATCTTTTATTATCTGTTCCTGATAAATATAAAGATAAAAATACTACATTTTCTCAACCACCACTTCCTATTAATGATATGAGTGGAACTTTTAAGATAGAAAAAAATAGAAATTTAGTTATGAATATAGAGATCAGTGATCTTTTAACGCCAACAATCTCAACAGGCACTTTAATAAATGAGGGAACAATTATTAAAAGACCGATAGATTCTATGTATGTAACAAATGATAAAAAGATTTTAGTTCCAACTATCTATATAAAAGATGCAAAAAATAGCAATATTGGAGATATAAAGATAGTAAATGTTGCTGAAGGTTGGGATGGAAAATATAGTTTTGATCAAGATAAAGGTATAGTTTATTTGGTTTTAAACAAACTTGATGAGTCAATCTTAGGCAAAGATATTGTTGGTGGGTTTTATGAATCTATCTATAATTATCCTAAATCAAATGTCCACCAACTAAATAACTTAAAGAGTAGAGAAAAAAATTATAACTTTAATAGAGAAAGTAGTATTAATAAAGTCTATCCTAAAAACAATTTTCAATTAATTGGTAACCACGGAAAATATTATGGTAGCTCTTGGCATCCTGCTTACTCATATAACTCTTATGGAGTAAATGGACAATCAAGTTTTTCTATAAGTGATAAATTAGTTTTAGGCTTAAACTATGATTACATTGGTAGTAGAGTTGACTATAAAGATATGGCTAACAGTAAAGAAAATATAGATTCATTTATTTTAGTTGGAAGCATCTCCTATTTAAACAATAACTGGCTAAACACTTTACAAATGGGAACTGGTTACTCAAGACACGATTTAAAAAGATATATTTTAGATAGAGAGGATAATTTTAATAAACGTGAAATTAAAGGTGACTATGGTTCATATTTATACTCTATTGGATGGGAAACAGGCTATATTCTCGGAACAAATAGAAAATATCTTTACCCTTTTGTAGGTGTGGACTATGTTTGGAACAAAGATAATAGTTATAGAGAAAAGCAATTAATCAATAGTGATGAAGATGATTACTCTTTAAATGTGAGAAAAAGTATAGAATCTAGTGCTATTTTTAAAACAGGATTGAAATTTAACTACTCTTTTACAGAGAAATTCCGTATAAATGGAGATTTACAATGGCAACACAGAGAGAAAAATTACAAAGATAATGAAGCTAACTTTATTTTTAAACCTGATGTACACTACACTATCCCAACTTTAAAAACTTCAAAGGATATACAAAATTTAAACCTTACAACAACTTACAAAACTGATTCGTTAACTGAATATTCACTAGCTTTAGATAGTGTTATTAATAAAAAATATGTTGATACATCTGTTTCTATTGGAGTAAAATATAGATTCTAATAACATAAAAAACTGTTGCAATTGATAATTTTTACCAATTACAACAGTTTTTCTTTTAGTCAGTTAAAGTTATTTCTTCATTAAATATTTCATATCGATTTTTCTCAACATAGTACTCTATCAATCTTTTAGATGTTGCCCCATAATATTTTTTAGCCTCTTTGTAGTTTTTCTTTAGCTCTTCAGTAACTCCTGCTAAGAACACTGCCTTTACTGTTGTTGGCTCTTTCATCTCCATATCATTCCACAATGAGAGATGAACATATTTCCAATAAAGCTTGTGTATCTCTGGAATACAACCCTTTGTCCATGGTTTTGATTCTTCAAAGAAGTGTAAAACCACTGTATCTTTATCAATAACAGAATTTAAAGGGTTATTTACCTCTATACAAAAGTTAAATCTATCACCTATATCAAGAAATTCTCCATCAAGGACTGTATTTAAAGCATCTTCTTCTATGGCAAGAAATTTTTCACTGTTTTTTTGGTAACATTGAAATACCCTTTGAGTAATATTATTATTTTTCCAAGCAACAACATCAATTAACATTAACCCTGCTGATAAAAATCTATCTTTACTTAAATTTAAACTTTTAGATTTTCTTGTATGTGAATGATGCATAGCTGCAGCAACAATATTCCCTTGCATATCCATATTCCATAACTCATCAAGTCTTTTTAAGCAGAGCATATCTACATCCATATATATTACTCTTTTAATATCATCTGCTACTAAATATGGAAGTAAAATTCTTAAAAGTACTGCTCTATGAAGTCTTGATGGGGCTTTTTTAGAGATAGGGTTTAAGCTATTCAGAATAGTTACAGCATCATAAAAAACTATTTTTACATTTCTATACAACAGAGAAAAATTCTCAAACCTTCTTTTATCCTCTTCATATAGCCCATCACAAACTATATGAAAATATATAGGCTGTCCTAAATGTGTGAGAACAATATTTGTCATAAGGACACCTGCATACTTTGCATAATTAGCATCTACTCCAAATCCTATATGATAAATATTTTCCATATTATCACCTGTTATTTTTAATTTTCTTCCTTTTCTTCTTCAAAGGTATTGTTGCCAAAAATCCAACTTTTATTATCCTCTACATAGTATTCAGTTAATCTTCTAGCAACTGCACCATAATATTTACAAGCTTCCTCATAATTTTCATGAAGTTCTGCTGTTATTCCAGCAAAAAAAGCTGCTTTTATTGTTGTAGGCTCTTTCATCTCCATATCGTGCCACAAAGATTGACGAACATATCTCCAATAGATATCAAAGATATATGGTACATAACCTTTTGTCCATGGTTTTGCCTCTTTTATAAAGTGAAGAGCTACTGTATCATCTCCTACATTAATAGTCAAAGGATTATTTACCTCTATTAGAAAACTAAATTTATCACTTAGTTCTAAAAACTCCCCTTTAAGAACTGTATTCAGTGCATCTTCTTCTATTCCGAGCATCTTTTCACTATATTTTTGGAAACATTTAATTACCTTTTCAGTTAGATTTTGCCTATTCCATAGAGGAACATCAAAAAGCAAGAATCCTGAATTCATATTTTTTTGTTTTTCCGTAGAAGAATCACTTTTAGTTGCTCCTACTGCCATTCCCTGCATATCAATTTTCCATAGTTCATCAAGTCTTTTTAAGCAGAGCATATCTACATCCATATATAGCAATCTTTCTACATTTTTAGGAACAAACATAGGAAGAAATATTCTCAAAAGTCCTGCTCTGTGAAGTCTTGGAGCTGCCTTAGAAGATATAGAGTTTAAATTATCTAACATCTTTGTAGCATCATATAAAAATATTTTTACATTACGATAGAGTATTGTAAATTGATCAAAACGTTTTTTATCCTCTTCATACAATCAATCACAGGCAATATGAAAATAGATATCTTGTCCAATATGTGTCAAAACAATATTTGTCATAAGGACACCTGCATATTTTGCATATTCAGCATTTATTCCAAATCCTATATGATAAATCATCTTTACTTCTCCCAGTTAAATTTTTAGAATGTATAACGAATACCTACACTTGCGTGCCATTTATTTTTAACAACATCTCCAGTTGTTCTTTGCACTCTTCCATAGATAGCTGTATCTTCTTTAACTTTTACATCAAATCCTACTCCATACTCTACCCAAGTATCCTCTCCAGAGATGTTAGAGTTAACTTTTGTATTTTCATATCTTGCTTTAACATCTATATCCCCAGCAAATTCATGTGCCAATACAGCTCTTAAATATACTACACTATCATCAAATTTTTTACCATAGTGGAATCCTGTGTAACCGATTAAAGATTGATAATCATCATTAGATACCTTTGCTCCTGATTGTCCGTTTAGTTTCATTGTGTAATCTTCATCAGCAATATAGATATATGAAAGTTGTGCAAGTGGTTCTATATAGTAGTTATTATTAAAATCATAACGATATCCATATTCAGCATCTGCACTTAAACCATAAGTATCAAAGTCAGCTTTATAATAATTTCCATTATCTGAAGAGTAAGATAGTTTATTATCAATATTTCCAAATTTAACTATAAAGTCGCTATATGCTCCATTTCTTCCTAAATATGTTGCATATGCTCCAACTGTTGCTGAGTTAGATTCTCCAGAACCATGATCATAATCTACATTACCATCAAAGTATCCAAAAGCTACCCCTGTAAATAGTTTTCCATCACTTATACTATTTTTACAATCATATCCAACTTGTACAGCTCTATATTTTAAGTCTAAACCTATACCTTTACGAACTTCGTTTTCACCAGTGTAGATTCTTCCCCAGACACCTTGTTGAGCTTCATTATTTCTCAGATTTCCCATACGTTGATAAAGGTCTCCATTATCTGCTCTCCATGCTGCTGCCATTCCTGCATTTACTCCTGCTCCTAGCTCTGCAAAGATATGACATCACCTTTATTAGAACCTTGATTATCAACTTTTTCTATTCCTGTTAAATACCAATCTCCTTTATTATTTTTGTCCTCTTCTATTGTAGGAGTTATTGTTTGTTTAACAAGTCCTGCAGCTATATCTGTTGTATACTCTTTTCCTTCAACAGTTATTTTATTTAAATCATCAATATTACTATTTTCAGCATTAATATCCATTACTAAAATTTTATCATCTTTACCAGCTTTCCATTCTCCACTGTCAAAAGGATCTGCTACTATTTGAATAGAATATGTTTCAGAATCTTTATTTACTTTTACTCCATTAAGAACAATTTTATCAGCTGTTTTATTTTCTATATCTGAACTTATACGGAAAGTTGTATTTTGTAATTTATCTCCTACTCCATTTAATGTAAATGTTCTTGTTCCAATTTTTCCTTTTTCTATTTCTTCTTCTCTAATATCTATTTCTTTTTCTACAAAATTAGTTAAATATTTTTTTAGATTTTCAAGTACTTCTTTTTCATTTGTTTCAGGGGGAAGATTAGTTAATATGTCTTCTAGTTCTTTTCTATTTTCCTCTGGTAATTTTTTTCCTATTTCTTCAAATACTTCTTCTATAAGTTTATCTAATTTTGAAACTTTATCTAGTCCAATTTTTAAGCTATTTAACTCTTCATTAGTAAGTTCAATCCTATTTTTATTTGGAATAGCATGATAAATATCTATAACTCCACCATCACTTGTAATTAAAGTTCTAAGTTTTTCATTATTACCATCAATAGTATAAATATCTTCACCATTTGAATTATGTGCATACCAAGTTGCACCATTTTTTAAATTTAATTCAATACCTGCTGTGGCTTCTATTTTATGCCCATTATCTAGCTTTGCTTCTTCTTCTATTGTTTCCATTTTCCCAGCAAAAAACGATTCTTTACCATTTAAATTTAATTGAATTAATGAACTAGCCGTAACGTCACCTGTTCCTGATATAGTTGGTATATTACTTTCAGCTTTTAAATTTCCTATTATTTGTATTTTATTTGCAGTTTTATCCATAGCTCCTGCTACTAGAATTGTACTATTTACCCCTGATGATGAAGAGCTATTATTATATAAAGCATATCCTAATTTATTAGTAATTATTAAATTTTTATTAAATTGTGTTTCTGCTGTATAATTTCCACTAGAGCTCATATATACTGAACTTATAAAATTATTTTTATTTATATTAACATTTTCTTCAAAAGATATCTCACCACCATTCCCATCAATAAAAATTCCATACTCTTTTTCATTACCACCTGAAATATTTATTTCATTTTTAATTTGAACATTCTCACCAAATGTATAATGTTCATCATATGGATCATTTCCTTGAGCATATATCTCCGTACTCATATTTCCAGCTAAAGCTCCCAAACATAATAAAAACAGTGCTTTTTCCTTTAAGTTTTTTCTCTCCATAATATCACTTCTCCTATTAAACATTAAAAATAATATAGTTTTTAATAAAATAGCAATATTTTGCTTAAAAATTTTTAAATCGCTTTTATATAAAAGAGAACTTTTTATGCTATTTAACTCCTATTTTATCTATAATAAAAAATAGCTAATTCTCTCTTGACTAATAGAAATAAATAGGGTAATTATAGGTATATAGACAAAGTTTAAATGCTTTTTAAGTACAGGTTTTTATATAAAAGCGTACTCCACAAAAAAACTACACCTTCTATCTTATTACTAAGACTTTAGGTGTAGTTCTTATTTTTATTATTCTCTTTCAAAAATAGAGTATGAATTATTAGTAAATTTCAATTTCAAATTTTTCACATCATTAAATTTATCATTATATTTACTTTTTATCACAAGATAGTTTTTAGAATTATCTCTGTTTAATACCTCTTTTATCTCCTCTAGCTCTTGAATATTTGTAATATTACTATCTTTTATTTTAGGCTCAATTCCCTCTATATTTTTAAAATCTTCAAATCTGTATGTATATATCTTTCTATTATCTTGGATTTGAGCAACTACAGGTTTTAGAGTAAAATATCTATTAAATGTTCCCATTCCCTGTGCCAATATCCCAAAGATAATTACAATTGAAAGGGGAATTGTTAAAAATCTTCTGTACTGATTTCCTCTATTTTTTAAGATTTTATTAAGAAAAAGTGGAACAATTAAAATAGTTGAAAGAATTTTTAATAAAACTTTTCCTATTTTCTTATTTTTTATCTTAATAAAGAAGTTTAAACTCAATAGAATCATTCCAGTAAAAAGTGGTAGCATATAGATATCCAACTTCCCACTAGCTAAAGAGAATAAAATAAGAGGTACTATACTCCAAATAATACCTATTTTCTCTAAGCAATTCCAACTTCTATAATTTTTTATATCCTTCAGATAGTGAAAAATACCACAATACCAAAATAGAGAGTATGGAAATATTAAAAAGCTCAATCTTACAAGATAGTAGTAAAAAGGTTTTATATGAGTTTTAGCCTTTACAATTCTTCCAACTGTTTCTTGTTTAAACATTAAAGCTAGATACTCTTTTCCCTCTGGTTGTAGATAGATAAGTGAAAACCAAGCTAAAGCACAAAATATAATAAAACCTACCCCTGCTAAAAAATTTATCTTCTTTAAAAAAGTAAGATTTTTCTCTAAAATCAAGAATATTAAAATAATTGAAAGGGGAACCATTCCACCTGCTATCCCCTTGGTAAAAATCCCTAAGAAGATTGAAAGATATAAAATTACTTTATTAATCCAACTATTTTTTATCAAATTAAAGTATATACTAAAAAAATAGTATAAACTAATAGTTATAAATAGATTCATCAACATATCCATTCTTAAAAAGACAGATATTCCCATAAAAAATGGAGTTGTTGCTAATGAAATAGCAACTAAAAAACCAAACTTTTCACTTTTTAATTTAGTAAAAAGATTATATATTAAAATAATTATTATAAAAGAGGGAATGATACTTCCAAATAAAATAGATAAAAAATTAAAATTTTCAAAGTTCTCTTTAAAAAATCTGATTAACCAAAAATATAGTGGTGGCTTATCTGGGTAGAGTTCTGAAAAGTATTTCAAGATAAAGAACTCTCTGCTTTTAATCAGATTATCTGTTATTGCATAGTATTTTATCTCATTTCTTATATCTGGAAATCTTGTTAAAGCTATTGGGATATAGATTATTAGATAGATAAATAAAATTTTAAAAATATTTTTATATGAGATTTTTTGCATAGTTGCCTCCTTTTAAATATTTTCTATTCTCTCATATAAAAATTAAGATTTAGTTAAAAAATGTAATGTATCTAACTAAGTTCATTTTTTTGTACATCGTTAGATTTACAGCAAAGTTCCTTTGCATTTAGCGATTATTAGTCAATTTTAGTTATCTCTATTTCTTTTTTAACATCAAGTTGTCTCCATGTCATTGAATAAAGAATCCCTATAGCTCATTCCGTTGAAAATGCAAAACTCGCTTCGCAAGCTCCGCTCAAACACGTTACATTTTCTTAACTACATTTCGCTGAGGGATTCTAGTATTCACTTCTAAATTACATCAACTTGATGTTAGGGATAATCTATTTTTACTTTTATTACTTATAGTTTAGGTAATGTAAGTGTAACTGTTGTTCCCACATTTAATTCACTCTCTATATTTATATCAATATTTAAAGCATCAGTAATTTTTCTCACTATTGAGAGTCCAAGTCCATGACTGTTGATTTCCCTACTTCTAGCCTTGTCAACTCTAAAAAACTTATCATAAATATGTTCTAGATTTTCCTTACTGATTCCCTCTCCCTTATCTTTTATCTCAATAACTATATTTTGTCCCTTAATAATCTTAATATCTATATCATTTTTTCTTCCATATTTTATACTATTTTCGATAAGGTTTACTAAAAGTTGTTTAATAAGATTGTAGTCTGAGATAATAGACACCTCTTCTCCAAAAAGATTAATTTTTTCATATGGATATACTATTTTTAGATCATTTATAACATTTTCAATGAGAGCTTTTAGATCAAACTCTCTATGCTCAATATCACTTATATTATCTTTAGCTAAAAATAGAAGTTTAGAAACTAAAGTTGACATATTTTTAGTTTCTTCCTCTATTGAATCAATAGCCTCTTGAGTAATCTCTTGGTTTTCATGTCCCCATCTCTTTATAAGATTGATATAACCATTGATTATAAAAATAGGTGTTTTCAACTCATGGGAAGCATTATTAACAAAATCTATCTGTGCATCAGTTTGAGTCTTTAATCTTTTTAACATATTTTCATAAGCTGTAATAATATTCGAAAACTCTATAAATTGATTAGATGTTTTTATCTCATTATTTAAAGTATTTAAATTTAGATTATTGGTGATATCCTGCAAAGTCTTTAGAGGGTTCATAAATTTTTGATAAAATGCTTTTGATATATAGATAGTAATTAAAAGAGTAAAAACAGCTAAAATTGCTACTATTCGAAGTATTCCTTGGAGCATATGCCTATCCTCTTTCATATTTTTTACTAAGATCAAATCAAAACTAATATCATCATTGACTTTTATCTCTCTATAAATAAACTGATATCTATAAAAACCTAGCTTTTGAACCTCTTCTGATTTAAAACCCTTTTCTATTTTCTCTATTGCATCTTTTGGGTACTCCTCCCCATAAATTTTATTATTATAAATAAAAAGAGCTGAAAGACCATTTATCTTAGGACACTCATCTAAAGCCCCTTGAAAAAGCTCTTCTACACTTTTTCCAATTTTTAATTTATGATCAAACTCTCCAAGCTCATATTTCATAAAACCATTTGTGGTTTTAAGATCTGCATAGGTTACATTATTTACATAGTAAGCAAAAAATAATATTATTCCAAAATAGGATAATAGAAATAAAAATATTAAAATTATATAACTTTTTCTTAACTCCTTTGATATTTTTTTCATATTTTAACCTCTACTTTTTAAAGTGTATCCAAATCCTCTAACTGTTTGAATATATTTTTCCTCTTCATTCTCTATTTTTTTTCTAAGAGCATTTATATACACATCAACAATCTTTTCATCTCCTAAAAAATCATATCCCCAAACCTCTTCAAGAATCTTCTCCCTTGAAATAACGATCTCTTTATTTAGCATAAGAAGATGTAAAAGATTAAACTCTTTTTTAGTAAGAGAGATTTCCTTCTCATCTCTATATAAAGTTTTTGTTTCTAAATCTAGTTTCAAAGATTGGTATATTAAAAATCTATTATCTGAAAAGTCCTTTTTATTTCTTAAAGCTACCCTTATTCTAGCTAAAAGTTCCTCTATTGCAAAGGGTTTTGTCAGGTAATCATCAGCTCCCATATCTAAAAGCTCAACCTTATTCAAAGTTTGATCTTTAGCTGTAAGAATAATAATTGGAATCTCTGAAAACTTTCTAACTTTTTTGCACACCTCTTCTCCATCTTCAGCTGTTGCAACTGAATACCCCTCATGTTCAAGCTCTAGTTGTAAAAATCTTCTTATCTTTTTTTCATCTTCTATAATGAGAATAGTTTTCATAACTCCTCCTTAATTGATTTTTTTTAATTATACACCTTCAATGTTAAATTTAAGTTAAAATTTATTTATTTTAATTTTCTTAACCATTTTTTAATATTTCTATTTTAACATAGCCTTGTTAACAAAAATAGAATATGATTTGGAGGATAAACAATGGAAAGGATATCAGTAATAGCACCTATTTTTAATGAAAAGGAAAATATAGTTAGATTGATCACTAAGATTGAAGAGACATTAAAGAAGAGATTTCTATCATATGAGATTATCTTAATTGATGATGGAAGTACAGATGGAAGTGGAGAGTTATTAGATGAAGAGGCTAATAAAAATGGACATATAAAAGTTGTTCACTTTACTAAAAATAATGGGCAAACAGCTGCTTTAGATGCTGGGTTTAAAATTGCTACTGGAGATCTGATAGTCACTATGGATGCAGATTTACAAACAAACCCTGAAGATATCTACACTTTGCTACCATATATAGAGAAATATGATATGGTAAATGGAATGAGAGAGAGCAGAGAAGACGGACTTAAAAGAAAAATCTCTTCTTTAGTTGGAAATGGAGTTCGAAATTTTGTTACAGGTGACAATATAAAAGATACTGGTTGCCCTTTAAAACTCTTTAAAAAAGAGGTTGTTAAAAGTTTCTATCTTTTTGAAGGAATGCACAGATTTTTACCAACATTGGCTAAGTTAAATGGTTTCTCTATTATAGAGATCCCTGTTAGACACTATGATAGAGAGTTTGGAACTTCTAAATATGGAATTTTTAATCGTCTATTTAAAGGTTTAAAAGATGCCTTTGCTGTTAGATGGATGGAACAAAGAAAATTAAATTACAAGATTAAAGATTAGGTGAGAGTTATGTTCAATTTAGATTTTATGATGTTGTTAGGTTTGTTAGGGCAAGGGCTTTTCTCAATGAGATTTATTGTTCAATGGATAGCAAGCGAAAAAGCTGGTAAAAGTGTAGTTCCCTTTTCATTTTGGTTGTTTAGCTTAGGTGGAAGTATATTTTTATTAATCTATGCTATCTATAGAAAAGATCCTGTTTTTATATTGGGACAAGCACCTAACCTTTTAATATATTCAAGAAATATATGGTTGATTAAGAAAAAATAGATCTGGGAGAGTAATATGAATAGAGAGGATTTCAAATATTTAAAGATAATTATTCCAATATCGTTAATTGCTTTTTTCTCAATTATTTGGATAAGACCTGCTGATCTTATGGAAGCAAGAAATTTTATTACAGCAAGGGAGATGATTGAGAGTAAAAACTACATTATTCCAACACTTAATGGGGCATTACGTTTTGAGAAACCTCCATTACCTACTTGGTTTACAGTTTTAACTATGAATTTAACACAAAATTATACAGATGAAACTATCTTACGTATTCCTTCTGCATTGACAGGAGTTATTTTTATTCTATTGCTTTACTACTTTGTAAAACTATTGACAAAAAATAACTTTATAAGTTTTATAACCTCTTTTGTTGGTTGTACAACTTTTATGATAATAAAATTAAGTGGAGAGAACACTTGGGATATATACTCATATGTAGCTATTTTTGGAGCTGTTACCTTTTTACTAAAGGGATTTAATACAAGTAGATATTTTGATTTTATAATCAGTGGAGTTTTTCTTGCAGCCTCTATTTTAAGCAAAGGTCCTGTTGCAATATATGGATTGTTTCTACCTTTTCTACTTTCACATATCTTTGCCTTTGGCTTAGAAAAGTATAGAAAAAACTTTAAGAAAATCTTATTGATGCTCTTAGTTGGAGGAATTTTAGCTGGTATTTGGCCTCTTTTAATGTATTTGAAATACCCAGATATTTTTGTAAGTGTCCTATTAAAAGAGAAAAATACTTGGACAACAAAACATACAGAGTCACTATTTTACTACCTAGATTATTTTATCTATATGGGAGTTTGGATATTTTTCTCTCTATTTGCTCTAATAAAGACATATAAAAATAGTGAGAATAAAGATTATTCTAAATTTATATTTTGGTGGAATATCTTAACTATTATTCTACTTTCATTGGTAAAGATGAAAAAGAAAAGATATGGAATACCAATATATATAACTTCTATTCTTGAAATTGGAATAATTTGCAATTATTTCTACAACAGAACATGGAAAAGTTTAAAAAGATATGAGAGATATCTGATCTATCTTCAAAAATATTTTTTAATAGCTCTATCTCTTGTTATCCCTATTCTTTTATTTTTTAAAGGGTATAGTAAAAATCTTGTAACTAAAAACTATATGTTTCTTATAGCTCTACTATTTTTATCCTTTGCTCTGATATTAATTAAGATTTCAAAGACAAAACTAAATAAAGTAGTTATTTTAGGAAGTGGAGTTTTAATGTTAATTGTAAATTTAACTGTTAATAGCTTTTTTGATAAGCAGTCTAATAGAAATATTTTTAATTTAACTTTAGATAAAAACTACTCTAACATAGAGGAGGTTCAAAAAAATCCCCCTAAATACAATATATATAGTAAAAATTATGAGATAGAAGATGTTTGGAGAGTTGGAAAGAAGATAAATGATTATTATTTGAATGAAGAGCTACCTAATGAGATAGTTTTCTTTAATGAGATTCCAGAGGGATTGTTAGAAAATTATAAGATATTAAAAGAAGAAATCTATATAAAAGATGATAGAAAATTGGCTAAATTAACTTATTTAGAGAAGATGGAGGATTAAATAATGAAAAACTTTTTAATTACAGGGGGAGCAGGTTTTATAGGTTCAACTGTAGCAGAGAGATTATTAAATAGAGGAGATAAAGTTGTAGTAGTAGATAACTTTAATGATTTTTATGATTATAATAGAAAGATTAGAAATATTTTAGAGATTACTAATAGTTTTAATAAGATTAATGAGTTTGAAAATCTTTCAAAAGATGAAAAGATGAATAAATTAATAGAAATAGTTAATTCAGATAATTTTACTCTTGTATATGATGATATTAGAGATAGAGAGGCTATGGATAGAGTTTTTGCTGAAAATAGGTTTGATTTAGTATTTAACCCAGCTGCAATGGCAGGAGTTCGTCCCTCTCTTTTAGATCCTATGCTATATGAAGATGTAAATGTAAGGGGATATATGAATCTTCTTGAACTTTGTAAAAAATATGGAGTTAAAAAGTTTGTTCAAGCTTCTTCATCTTCAGTTTATGGAAATAATAAAGAGGTTCCATTTAAAGAAACTGCAATAGTGGACTTTGCAATCTCTCCATATGCTGCAACTAAAAAATCATGTGAGGTTATGGGACATGTATATCATAAGCTATATAATATAGATATAGTTCAACTGAGATTTTTCACAGTGTATGGACCAAAACAGAGACCAGATTTAGCAATTCATAAGTTTACTAAGATGATACTGGAAGATAAACCAATTCCATTTTATGGAGATGGAACAACTAAGAGAGATTACACATATATTGATGATATAGTAGATGGAATTTTAAAATCAATGAATTATCTATTCAATAATGAAAATGTATATGAGATATTTAACCTTGGTGAATCTCATGTTGTATCACTAAAAGAGATGGTAGAAACTATTGAAAGTGCTCTAGGAAAGAAAGCTATTTTAGATATTCAACCTATGCAACCTGGAGATGTAGATAAAACTTATGCAGATATATCAAAGGCAAAGGCAATGATAGGTTATGATCCTCAAACTAATTTTTCTGAGGGGATTAGAAAATTTGTAGAGTGGTATAAAAGACAGTAAGGAGATAGGGAAAATGAGAATAGGAGTAGTAGGAACAGGTTATGTAGGTTTAGTTCAAGGTGTAATAATGGCAGAGTTTGGGTTAAATGTAATCTGTATGGATATTTCAGAAGAAAAAATCAATAGCTTAAAAAATGGAGTAGTGCCAATCTATGAGCCGGGATTAAAAGAGTTATTGGAAAAAAATATGAAAGCTGAAAGGATAGAGTTTACAACAGATATGAAATATGTTACAGAAAATTCAGATGTGATATTTATAGCAGTGGGAACACCACCAGCATTGGACGGTTCAGCAGATCTTCACTTTGTACTAGAGGTAGCAACTAATATTGGAAAATATATGAATGGCTATAAAGTTGTTGTAGATAAGTCAACAGTACCTGTGGGGACAGGAAAAGTTGTAAGGGAAACTATTCAAAAGGAGTTGGATAGTAGAAACCTAGATTATGAATTTGATATAGTTTCAAACCCAGAGTTTTTAAGAGAGGGAAAAGCTGTAGGAGATTGCTTGAGACCAGATAGAGTGGTAATAGGAACAGAGAGCGAGAGAGCAAAAGAGATAATGAAGAAAGTGTATGATGTATTGTTTATCAATGAAACTCCTTTTGTATTTACAAATATTGAGACAGCTGAGATGATAAAATATGCCTCAAATGCTTTTCTAGCAGTAAAGATTTCCTTTATCAATGAGATCTCACTTTTAGCAGAGAAAGTGGGAGCAAATACACAGGAGATAGCTAAAGCAATGGGAAAAGATGGCAGAATCTCACCTAAATTTTTACATTGTGGACCAGGGTATGGAGGTTCATGCTTTCCTAAAGATACAAAGGCAATAGTGGATATAGCTAAGAAATATGGTGAGGATATGTATGTGATAAAGGCAGCTATAGATGCTAATGAAAAGCAAAAGAGAAAGATGGTAGAAAAGATAATTGATAAGATGGAGGGAATAGAGGGAAAACATATAGCTATCTTAGGGTTATCGTTTAAGCCAGATACAGATGATATGAGAGAGGCTCCAAGCTTAGATATAATAAGAGGGTTAGTAGAGGCAGGAGCAAAGATACAAGCATATTGTCCAGAGGGTATGAAAGAGGCAAGATGGAGATTGGAAGATTGTGAAAACTCAATAACATATTGTGCAGATGAATATTCAGTAGTTAATGAGGCAGATGCAGTAGTGTTGATGACAGAGTGGAATCAATTTAGAGGAATGAATTTGGATAAGGTTAGAGCTAGAATGAAAGGTAATTTCTACTTTGATTTAAGAAATGTATATGCAAGAAATACCCATATAAGAGAGGAGTTTAAATATTTTCCTATTGGGCAAAATTAGTAAAAGAAATAGAATTTTTAGTAAATCTTAATGCTATTATAGTGTTAAGATTTTTTTCTTTTCAATGACAAATTTTGTCAGCAAAGAGTGGTATAATAGAAATATATAAAAAGTACCAATTGAATAATCTAGATTAAAAAGTTATAATAAAAATAATTAATATTGAATTACTCAATTAATAATTAGAAAGGAAACAGTAATTTTAAATTATGGGAATATATATTTTAACAATTTTTTCAAAACTATTTTATTATAAAACAGCGATACCAGTTATAATAATATTGATATTTCTCTTTATTAAGGTGAGAAGATTTAGGTTGATACTATTTTTTTCTGTTATCATTTACACTCTATATTTTGCAGTATTTTTTCCTCTAAAAAATTATGGAATTGACTCAATAACCTTATGTCGAATGAAGTTTAACCTAAACTCTTTAGCTTATTTTTCATATAAACAGGATATTGAGCTAATGAAAACTTTTAGAGATAAAAGAGGGTTCTCTCTCTTTATGTTCTATAATTCTCACCTATTTAACGAGGAGTTTAATATTATTGAGAAGTTTTTAAAAGAGGAAGAAAAGAATAAAAAAGAGTTAAAATTGGAATATCTAAATAATATAAGGGTAATTTAGGGAGGAAGAGATGAAAGAGATAATCTATTTAAAGGGGGATGCAACCTCTCCACAGGTTAAAGGATACAAGGTAATAGCTCACATATGCAACAATAGAGGAAGTTGGGGAGCTGGTTTTGTAATGGCTATCTCTAAAAAGTGGAGTTCTCCAGAGATTGAGTATAGAAAATGGATAGAAACAAAAACTGCCACTCTTGGTGAGATTCAATTAGTTCCTGTGGAAGATGAGATTGTAATAGCTAATATGATTGCTCAAGATGGATTTGTTAACTTTCTTAACCCTGTGGCTGTGAGATATGAGTCCTTGAAAGAGTGCTTAAATAAATTGGCTTATAGAATTAAAGCAAATGATGTATCTGTACATATGCCAAGAATTGGTTGCGGAATTGCAGGGGGGAAGTGGGAGTTAATTGAGCCTATAATAAAAGAAACTCTTTGTAAAAATGATATACAAGTTTATGTTTATGATTTAATTTAGTTTTGTTGGTGAAAATATAAAAAACTACACTCTCTATCTTAATTTATAAGATTTTGAGTGTAGTATTATTTACTTTTTATGCAAACAGCCCAACTGCCCCTTTAATACCAGCTTCATTTCCCAGTACCCCAGGAACTATTTTTAAATCTTCCAAAGCCACAGAAAGAACATATTTTTTCAGCTTCTCTTTTAAAGGGTTAAATAGAATATCCCCAGCAAGAGCCACTCCACCCCCAATAACAATTACTTCAGGGTTAAGAATATTCAATATATTTCCTATTCCCATAGCTAGATACTCAGTTTCATAGTCAATTATATCAAGAGAGAAGGTATCTCCCTGTTTGGCAGCATCAAATATATCTTTAGCCTCTAATTTATCGATTTTTCTATCAATTAATTCATATAAAAGATTGTTTTTATTTACAGCAAGACGAGATACAGCCTCTCTTATCATTCCAGTAGCTGAGGCATATGCTTCAAAGCGACCTCTCTGTTCACAACCACAAAGTTTCCCATCTTTCTCCAATTTTATATGACCAATCTCTCCCCCAGCTCCAGAGAAACCAGAGATAAGAGAACCATTGATATATATTCCCACACCTATTCCAGTTCCTAAAGCAATGGTAACACTTGAAGATGAATCTTTAGCAGCTCCATATTTTGCTTCTCCCATAGCTATAATATTCACATCATTATCAAGCTTTGTTTCAACTCCTGAGATCTTTTCCATCAACTCTTTAACATTGATATTTTTCTCCCAAGGGAAATTAGCAAAGAATTTAACAATACTTTGATCTTTAACAGGTCCAGGAATACCTATACCGATTCCTGATAAATTTTTAATATCTATATCCAATTCCTGTACAAGATTTCTAATAGTCTCCCAAATTCTATTTAGGGTATCCTCTACTCCACTGTCTGAAAAAGTCTTAATAATTGAGCTTGTGAACCTCTCCCACTTAAAATTACTTCGTAATTTTTGAAGTGGGAGCTTCTT